>JAABUY010000057.1_pt1 | contig 244353 bp, 189 predicted proteins | sample 5560271 | NCBI WGS metagenome assembly JAABUY01 (sample SAMN10711886, study PRJNA513374) | rock metagenome | isolation source: Antarctica rocks | place: Antarctica: Victoria Land, University Valley | reverse complement strand
CTCTACCAGATCCCCCCTTCCGCCTCTCTCCTCATCACCCTCCTACCCCTCCCCCATCAACAGCAGCTACCCACCACATACCACATACCACATACCCCCTCCTTAAACACCAAAACACCAAAACACCAAACCCCTCACTAAAATCCCCCACCAATATCCCATCCCTATCCCCAAATTCTTCCCAAAGAGATTCCTCCCATATACCAATATCTGACCCCCCTCCATCCCTAGAACTAACTATAGATACCTACCTACCTAGCCACCTTTTATGAATAAGTCCACAACATATACTCCATCTTCTATCTTCCATCTCCCATCTTTCACCTCCCATCACAACCTCCATCCCAACCTCCATCCCAACACCATACCTAACAAACTAACAAATCAACAAAAACCATCGTACGCATCAGACCAGCGCATCATCTATACCAGCAATATCTCACCTTCCCTACCAAGCTCTCGCCAGCACCTCATATCCGCACCCACACACAAGCTTACCTAACCTACCCCAGGTGCATTTCCGTAGCCGTTGCCGTGATGGAGATAGATCCTTTTGGAGAATGGAATAACGGTGAGATATGCAACGACGCGCAGATAGGCGATTCTTACGATCCTACGTATCTTCTCGATCTGTGTGCGTTTCCTACCCCCTGCACTGGATTCTTGGAAGAAAGAAGGGGAAAAATCGGTGTTCTAGAGGTAGTTCGCTGAATGATGGATATCTGATGCTTTGGATGGGGTTTCGTGGATGATGGGAGGAAGGGGGCTGAGAAGAAGAAAGAAGAGTTCAGAGGGGATTTGATGAATGCATTTCCTCCAGTCCTCAACGTTAGCTAGAACGACTCACGATTCTTCGTCATGAATAACTGATATTCTAATTATATCGTACAAAGCTACGCTAAAGTCACAAACCCTTTATACCACCTATCCTTTTTCCCGAGCTAAACCGAAGAGTTATCCCTCCCGCCTAACTAAACGATATCTTTTCCATAAACCTCCAATAAAGAGGAATTCCACCGCCAGAGAGCGTACGGACCTAGAAACCAGACGCGGGTTGGATAATTCATCTCATCTACAAAGTACGTACCAATATTAGCTAAAGCGCCGTACCAATCTTCCTCGCAATACAACATAGCTGGTGTCTGAAACTATAAGATGAAGCGACGTGAAACCGCAAATATCCATAGCTATAAGTGCTTTTTGCCCTTGGCTAAACCGAATACTCATCCCTCCCGCCTAAGTAAAGCATATCTTTTCCATAAACCTCCAATAAAGAGGAATTCCACCGCCAGAGAGCGTACGTACCTTAAAACCAAACGCGAATGAGATAAATCATCTCATCTACAAAGCAAGGTACCAATAATATGAGCTAGAGCGACGTACCAATCTTCCTCGCAATACAACATAGCTGGTGTTAGGAAATTATAAGAACGAAGCGGCCGTAAGTGCTTTTACCCTCGGCTAAAGCGACCGCTAACAATCGATGAATTTTAGATGAAGCTCTGGTATACAATAGTAGATTATGGATGAGAGAAGAGCGTGGAGATATTAAGATGGGGGGTGTTGGTAAAGAAAGTAAACTACCTATCGCAAGTTCCTTTAAAGCTACCTATTCTAGCTAGAACGACGTACTCATCTTCGTTGCGACAGATGGTGGCTATCTATCGTACAACGCAACGCTGGAATCATGGACTCATACCACCCTATCCTTTTCCCTAGCTAATCCGAAAAACTCGTCCCGCCTCCCTCGAGTCAAGGATATGTTTTTTGGTGAAGTTTTGGTATAGTTGAGAGAGGGTGCGCGGGAAAATAACAAGCAAATGGGGTATTCCTGCCTATGAAAAACCGTCGCCCGTAGCTAGTATACAGATACAAATACATTCCCGCGCTGTTCCTACAATTCTGTGCTGTTTTCCAGATCCGTTCGTCGCGAATACAGTTACTCTTCATGTCTTACAGTCTTCCCTTTTTTCATATCCCGAGAACGCCTCTTGGGTTTTAGATTACTTGAATTTTGTTGGTAAAAGTTTGTCATGATACATTCTCGCCGTAGTATCTCTGGCTCCTACCAGGTGGGCCGCCCGAGGCTCCAGCTGCCATGGGAATAGGATGCGCCACGTGCGGCCGATATACCGCCTCGACCGGTTTCTGCCAGTCGTCGACGGGATGCGGAAAATATCCATACAGCAGGTCTGCCGTGTTCGAGCCGTTCCTCGGACCCTGGATCTGCGGTTGGATATTCGAGAGTAGCGACCTGGGGGAGGGTAACGATGCGTGTGTGTAAGGGTGCGGGCGGTTGTTGGTGCGGGGGAGCTTATGCGGGCGCTGGGATGCGGGGAGGTCGGAGGTTGTCGAGAGGGGTTGTGGGAGGGATGGTGGGGAGGCGGAGATGGTGCTTATGGAGGATGGAGGGGCGGAGGCTTTGAATGGTGGGGTTGGTAAGGTCGAAGTACGGGGGGAACCATGGGTCTGTCTGGGCCAGGTGTTGCTGAACGTATGGGGAGCTTGGGATGGGGAGCCGTTGACGTTGTAGGAGAATGAGGCGAATGCGTTGTCGCTGCTATGCTCTCGTTTTAGCGGTGATCGGGAGGCATCTGTTGTCGCTCTGCGAGCCGGGACAGCAGGGCTGGTTGGGCCTTTACGGATGGTGTTCTTGTCGCTGTCAGCAACGGAGTCTTTTTTTGGCTGGAAGTTCCTCGGGCTACGTCCACGAACGACAATGGCTGCGGATATGGCTTCGGCTATGGGGACCTTGTTTCCGTTGGACAGCGTGGCAACCAGTCTCAGCCTGGCGACGAAATGCTGTTGGAGCTCCTTGCGACGTCCGTTGTTGGCTGTGGCTATCCGAAACTGCAGCCGCTTCCATGCAAAGGGGAAGGTTGCATAATCTGCATCGACGTCTTGGTTCGACATGAAGTCGAGGGGTATGCTTGTTGGCTCCCTTTCCTTGTCTTCCGGTACCGGCGGTGCATTGTTGACATGCGTCTTCCATGGTACCGAGATCAACTTTACCGGGTGATCCTCGACAGACTCTGTAGCTGTGATGTGGAGCTCTTGGGCGACTATTGGTATACGAATGCCGTCTTCCATCAGAATGTAACGAAGGCTCCGAGGGATTCTTATCGACCCGGTGACTTGGAACAGGTTGCGGCGGTAGCAGGTAAGATTTGGGGGTGCAGGTGTAGGGGGGGAATCGGCCTTGAAGAACATGCCATGAAGGCGTGCATTCAGTGAGATTGATGTCTGGTGGAGGGAACAGTCGAGGAGAGCGAAATTGTAGAAGGGTGGGTTAAAGCTGAGGATGGCATCGTCTCGATCGATGGAGGTATTCGCCTCTGGAGCCGGCTGCTCCAAAGCTTCGTGGGGGTCTGGCGGAATAGGATCGCTTTGAAAGTCATCGTAAGGATTGTCGAACGAACGGTCGGTTTCGGGCGGCACGGCGTGAGGAAGGATGGTGTTGCTGTTACAGTTGCTAGACTCCGTCAGCCTCAACGTGTGTGCTGACGAACAGATTTGATGCATACCTTCCATAATCCCCGGTCGAATAGCTGGATGGCTGTTGTGGTTGGTATCCTTGATTATGTAGTCCCATGGCAGGAAGGGGAGTCAGGTATTGATTATTCGCCATAGTATTATTGTATGATGCTTGATTGCCCATGTACGGCATTCCCGTGTGGTCGTAGCCGTCCATGAGTGTGGTGGGATGATGTGGGTTTGGTGTTGCAGTAAAGACAGGGCCAACAAGATCTCGCAAAGGAAAGAGTGTGGTATATGAGATGGAAACGACAAGGGGAGGTCAGATTGGAGTATGTAAATGACGGTGTGCAAGGCTGGCTGTGCTGCGGATTAGAAGCAGGGTGACTGCTCAGCTCAGGGCGGAGAGGCCGAATCTTGTACGAAAGCATGATTCATGCATGGCCGACATTCGGACCTTCGAGGGCATGACACACACAACCATTATTGATGACCGGCCTGTTAGAGGGGGCACTATTGGAGGGAGAGAGATGTTGACTGAGTGGAAAGTGTGTATGGAGTTGGGGATGGGGATGGTACCAGATGGCCTGGGTGAAGACGAGGCTACCATGTACGTAGCCCAGTACGTAGGACAGTACAAACTGTCGTTCGATCTGCAAATGATCGTCAGGTCGAGGTTTGAATTGGGCGGTGCTCAGCACATGGGCGCAGGGATGTTCAGGATGTCTCCGCGTGCTGAACGGTGGGTGGGTGGGTCCACCCATGGGGGGGGGGAGGATCCCCATAGGCCCCATAGGGATTGGGGGAGATACGCCTGCTCACTCTCTGACAGTGTTTTCCTCAGCTGTGACGAAGGGGCAGAATTGATTGGGGTCAGAGGTGCGTCTGCAGTACGAGAGAACAACGCGGAGGAATTCTCATTGGGTGGTGGGCCTTGCTTGGCTGACTGGGATCTTCGCAGGGTCAACAGCGCTAGCCGCTAGGATGACTGGAACCATCACTAGCGCCGGAGATGGGAAGGATGACGATGATCTTCTCCCGCGCAGCGGCACACGAGCCATATTGGGAAAGGTCAAAGGTGGGGGATCTAGGGCATACCTCTAGTCCTCTACGTAGTAAAGAGAGAGACAGGCGCCTCCCATCATATTGCGTATGAACTACCAGTAGTACTCAGTAGTATACCGATCATTCCACCATGATGGATGACCGTTGCTTGGAGTGAAGATTGGGGCGAATTATCTCAAGCTAGGGGATGTACCCTCCTCAAGTAGACAAGTGTATCACATCAGCCGAAGGATCAGAAGGATTCATGGGATGAAACAGATCCTTCGCCTTGCAACAGTCGACACCGCCCATCTCCCGCCGCCAAGCGACAGGGCAGCGGCGGACATCGGCGGACTCGAGCGGGCACTTTGAGCGGTTGGCCGTGCTGCCCCGTACCGACCCTTTCTTTCATAGGGCTGCTATCCTCGTTACGACCTAACGACTTACTCCCTAACGACTTACTCTTGTCGGTATGCTTATGCCGCTAGTCATGGATAATTGTTGTTCTAGCGAGAGCCGCTTGTTCTCCCGTAGATCGCATCTTTCACTATGGCCCGAGGTAATTTGCCACTAGTGCGTCCCCAAATGATCCTTCATCGCATGCATAACACTTTTCTATAACAACGCGCGTTTCAGCCTCCTTTAGATGCTGATAACGCATGCGCATGGGGAGTACAGGCATAGCCCTTTTCTTCTAAACACAATCGGAGTTAGCCCATGTCTGCAAACGGTGGCAATATAGATGTCTTGGCATCACGGGATATCTCCTCGACGACTGAAAGCTGTCGGTATCACCGTCGCCGTCATCCGCCCATTAATGACTTTCTCTAAGAGAGATCGACGAGTATGAATTCCTCAGCGGGCATCCCAGATGTTGGACTCAAATACGAAGAGCCGAACTCATGGGTAGCCCAAGCAGTACTGTTTCGAACAAGCAAGTAAGATTCCTTCCCAGCCGCCTTGTTGACAAGAAACTATTGGAGATGCAGCCGGAAAAAAGCGGTATACTATCGGCCGCTGCTTCATGCTGCAGTCCACTTGACCAATCGTGGAGTGTGATGGCGTCCCGCGCTTCTCCCAGACCTGAACAAGCCAGTCCTGCCTCGACTGATAGCCAGTGTGATGTTGGCGCAGACTTCTCGGTATTGTGCCCTTGGAAGAAGTTTGCTGATAAGGTTGTCGATGAACGTTTGCAAAGCCGTCTCCGTGCATATTGTAGTCGGAAGTGCAGACATAGGTACCAAAGGATATGTCGATGAATAATTCGCTTAAAGGTAATTACCGAGACCAATACCGACAGCTTCTTAGTCTGGCTTGTAGTCTGGGTCAGATTGCAGTCGGCACACCCTCGCTGATGCAATGCTGATAGAAATGTTGGTTCATATAGGCTGCGACGACGATGATCGCGCCTGCCCAATCAATACAACTCTTGTACACTAGTCTCAGTTCATTGAATGTATGAGATTTACAAGAAACTCGATCACTTGTAGACAGCTGCTCATACGTTCTTCAATCTGTGAGTGAGCTGCCAATGCCTTACAGCGCGAAAGTCCTCCACCAACTCATATATTTAGCTTTGGTATCCAGCATCTATTCATGTCATTGTCGTAGCATTGGTTGATTCATCACACCCTCTTCGAGACCGGCATCGAAGACGTCTCATGCTGCCATCATCCAGTCCAGGATCAGCAGACTAGAATCAGGTCACAGGCCGCAATGAGTGCTAAGACTGTTCTCGTATACCTTTACTTCATGGCGAATTCACTCCATCTAGAGACATCCCGGAACCGATGGCTATTTAAAAGCCACATTGTTAGCGAGGTAAATGCCCGACCAATAAGCACGCATGCCTTGCGTGATTTCTAGCTGAAGACCTGGGGTAGCAAACAACCATCATCGAAGCGAGGCCTTGGCTAATAGCTTTGCGGAAAGATGGTTGGACATTTGATCCGGGCTGGTGCAGGGGTATAGTGATCACTGGTATATCCGTGGAGGAGCCTAAGAACTCGAAGTTACCTCAAGATGAAGATCATTACCGCATTTCGCAGTGACAGCATCCTTGAGACCTTTCAAAGAGACCGTGTACTAATCGAAAACTCCCCTCGATCTCCTCCTGTGCTTCACCCTCCCACAGACTGGTCCTTCCCAATGTAAGTTTATCCAACGAGAAGCTATGGTCACTTGAGCCTGACAGAGTGTGGCTCCGCCGTAGCCTTGCCCCTTTTGTTCTGGGGAAAATTGAACCGTGGCTGCCACACCGATGACACTAGGCAATTCGCAGTGCATCTGCAATCGAACAAGGTTGACACCAGAAGCCTTGAGTCGGTGCCAAATTGTCAGGGACCAGGACGTCTGAGAGTTTTGGTCCATTCCTTGATAATCTCAATACGAGGGGCGCGGTTCCCGGGGAGACAGTCCTGTCAAGCCTTTATGGGGTGGGTGCGTCTCCCTTTAGCGCATGCTCAAGACCTCTAGAGTCATCCTCCGCCGTAATCTCGCAATCTCCCGATCGAGAGCAAGGGCTTACAGATTGGGGTGGCCTGCTCCATAACCAAATCCTGGGCCAGCTTGGGCTGCAGCTCAGCAGCTACGGGTTTGGGTGAGCAAAGCTACCAATTTGGATTGGTAGGAAGGTCATATACTGAAAATTCTTAGCAGACCAATATCGTCTCAAGTAGAAGCAGATTCCACACTAATGGGAATCAGCAATCAATTGTGATTACCTCGGAGAGTCACTCCAACGCACTGCGCGGCTTATTCTTTCTCTGTACTTGGTAATGTCATAGCGATCTTCCCGCACATTCCTGGTAAGATACACGAGCATGCGAGGAAGGACGGTACCTCCTTCACTTATCAGCCCGAATGTCGAGCGCTTTGCTATGTAGCATCTGGATCATGCACCACTTGAGAGCTGCGGGAGCATGTCCATGTGCAGGCAAACCTAGGGTATGTTGCTTAATACCTTGACATCACTGAACGTCTGTATCCTCCTACCAATGGCTCTATTACAACATATTGGTAGATCTCTGGAAGCCAATACCGTCCTATGGCAGAACGTACCCGCCGCCCCCATGGGGCAGCACATTCTCTGGCAGCCATGCTTGATCCGAAAAGGGTTATCTCTGCGAGCTAAAGGCTTCTGATTGGCGGTTGCAAGGGCCTTGGAAGATAGTAGATCGTATTGCATGCGTCCAGAACTCCGAGGGCTGATACGGAAACCGGACCACTTATACTGCGAGCTACCAGCGACATGGTGTACTAAGAGAAGCTTGTGTCAGCTCCGACATAGCCACCTTTGATATCATAGATAGGCAAGAGGATGGGAGTGCCAAGTATGGATACGAGAAAGTAGTTTGGGCTTGACCACGCTGCTTGTATTTGATAGGTGTAATTCAGCTGATATATAGACTCGGCGCTAGCCACCTTTGAAATTATACGAGCGAGGCTCTCAGACAGGAGGACCAATGAATTGATTGACATTAGGTTCCCTATGCTCATTAATCAGACGCTTTCCGAAACCTCTCCCACAAATGGGATGAGGCTGAGGCTTATGCAATTTATTAACGCAACGGCTATCTGCATGAAATGGCCGCATATCCGGCTACACCGATCGTCAGCTCTTGACTTGGTTCAAACATATGCTCGCAGAGCTAGCCATGCCCCCCACGCTGACTCTTGCCAGCAGTGCCTCTTGATACGCAGGATCACTCGCATGCCCCTGAACAGCCTACCACCAATCGCATCACCGGCCAATCCCAACCCCCCTACGACTGGCGCTTTCACCCACACTGACTGCATCCTCTGACTCCTCCGCTGAGGGATGAGGAATCTGCCGAGGTACGCTTACATTTGGGCTGATCGACTCACGCCGAGATAAGCCAGCCGCTGATTCTCTGCGGTTGCCGAGACTCCGTTCCAATTCGCGTACACGCCGTCTAAGAGCTTCGTTCTCCCTCTTCACAATATCAAGCTCTGACCGCTGTTGTGTTGCCTCTTCATAGCGTTGAGTAGAGGCTATGTAAGATGATCGAGCACTTCCCAAGTTTATCGGCTGCTGAGGTTGTTGAGTTTGCGGCGGTAATTGGTGCTGTGACGCTGAGCTCGTATGTCGATGTCCGTAGAGGCTGGGGAATTGTTCACCCTGATAGTATGAAGAAGAAAGGGATGGCGACGAGGCTTCGGACCGCCTCGATGCGATTGAGCTTTGCCTGCTCAGCGAATCCCGTGCGTGCGAATATGGTGCCATGGTGTCTCGCGCAGGGGCAATGCCCAAGACCGTGCTTCCAGCAATTCCTGCGGTTGTCCCGACTGTACTACCGCTTGTCCCGGTAGCCCCAGTCGCTGTAGTCGCTGCTGTGGTGGCACTTCGGGTGCTCAAATTGGATGATGATCGATGCCGCCGTGAAGGAGTAGGATGACTTGCACCGGAAATGAGATGGTTCGAGTTGTGGTCGGTGGCATCTGGAAGACCAGCAGAAGCAGAGGACGCTGTAGAGGCCACGGAATGTGTCTGCTGCCGAAGGAGTGAAAGCTCCCGAGTGAGGCGATTCACTACCGCTTCTTGCTCCTTTTCCAGCTGCATGTGTAGATCTGCTGCCGTGAGAGGTCTTGGATGGCGAAGAGGGCCTGCCCGTGACGAGATCAGTCATAGTATCTGCAGGGAGAAGGATGGATCGCTTACCCGGCCCAACGCCAACTCCTGTGTTATCTCCAGCAGGCATCACTGTAGTAGTAGGCTCTCTAGCGACCAACGACGGTGACTGAGTCAGTGGTGACATTGGAACTGGTGGAGGCGCCATGGCGTCTGGAGCCCTTCGGGAGAAGGCCGAGGATGGCTGTCGTGGGCTGTAGGGCGAGGGGGGTAGGGAGTTCAGGTCGGGGGCCATGTTTGCCTACAACAGTATGGGAGAGGCTGTCTGAGTGTTTGTATGATCTAGCTGATGAGCTCAAGGAGCCATGAGCGGAGTTATAGTATTTTCATACCAAGGAAGCGAAGTCGTCTGATTACGGCGCCATGGAAATTCTCATCGACCGCGTGCAAAGCGCCGTTAGGATAGCAGCGCGTTCCTCATATAACTTAGAGGGTGAAGGCGGGGAATGTCCTGTTCGTACCGGCAGATTGGCCCAATAGATAAGGCGGAGATCTTCAATCGTACGGTAGCATCGAAGTGCTGTCAAGGGGATCTGGAGTACTGTACTGCTCTTGAGTTGGAAAAGGCTTCACGGGATTTCCCCAAGAATCAATCAGTGCTGCGAAGCGAATCATGAAGTGGCTTGATTGATGTTTTCGGGAAGCAAGCTTGTTCCCACCAACATCAGGATCCCACTCACCTTGAAACATTCTGCAATCAACAACACCATTGCAACAAACACCACCAGATCATCTCGACACTCCGTTAAACGCCCGGGCTACTTAGTCTTTGGGGAACGGCGCGCGTTGTGCCCACACGATCAATAGAGCTTCTTCAGCCACCACCTATCCGACTCTATCCAGCCCACCCATGCTATCCGTGGAGCATGCTGACTACTCAATTCTGGCATCCAGAGCCATGAGACAAGCCCGGGACTTCTACATTCTGGGCTAAGGCAATTACTGGACAGGCATAGGAGGCCAACAATTACGACAAGGGCTGCTCATCTTGGTGTTACTTTGAGCATCCTTGGTACCTCAATCCGTGGCCATGGGCAACTCTGTTACCAAAGAACAGAGGCCGTCACCATCTCGCTTCCAGTCGGGCAATGCTGGGCATTTGTCGTCTCCAGCAAACTCTGGGCTCGAGTCACTTCCATTACCGCCACCTCCCGATCACAATCCTTCACACCCAGTCTACAATGTGCGGACAGACAGGGGCAGCCGGCCAGACCTCTCAACGATCTTGGATCTGCACAGTGGTCCACCACCAGACATACCCACCCTAGAGACCCGTAGGGCAAGCAAGCAGGAGAGGGAGGCGAGAAAGCTGGATGTAGAGCGAGCTGCACGTGAGAAAGAGCGTGAGCGAAGCATGAAGGAAGAGCACGTTGATGGGGGTTATCTAGTCACGCAAGGTGTCTATACCGGAATAGAAGACTACAACAAGGGAGTAGTGAGACAGCTGATGGTATGGACCTGCGAACGTCCCGAAGCTGAGTACTGACTTGCATTAGATTGAGCGAAGAGTAGCACCATTTTGGAGAGGGCTTAACGATCATTCGGACTCATGGACAGAGAATCAACTAGTAGCGGCTTCAAGAGGAAAGCCGATTCCTGCTCCTGATGCGATTCCGGAACAAGAGTCTAGAGTGACTCCTGTTGCACGCTCCGAGACGGGCATGTCCGACACCAGCTTCAACGGCTTAACTGTTCCCATCACCTCTCGATCACAATCCTTCAACTCCGATACCTCTTCTAATGCATCACCCTCTCAGACATCGTTTCCCCACGGACCGTCTACCATCCCGTCTGCCTCAACCTCTGGCTCGGCTTTGTTCCGAGGGCGTGCGAAGACTTTGGCGGCCCTCACAACCTCGTCGAAGAACGCACAAACCGATATGACGCCTCGCGAGATGCAGTTGCCGAAGGACCCTTTTGTCAGTGGTCAACCCATCGAGGCCTATCTCTATAAAGACGCCTCAGAGTGTCCAATCTGCTTTCTTTATTATCCTCCGTATCTGAACAAGACCCGATGTTGCGATCAGGCTATCTGCTCAGAATGCTTCGTCCAGATCAAGCGCCCTGATCCCCATTCTCCCGAACATGCTAACCCAACCGCACCACCACCTCCAACTGACGAAGGCATAGACCCTGACGAACTGATTTCCGAGCCTGCGGCCTGCCCATTCTGTGTCCAACCCGAGTTCGGTGTTACCTACGACTCGCCACCATTTCGCAGAGGCTTGACGTATGTCAATCATCCCTCTACACACCCACTGGCCAATGCATCTTCCGCAATGTCTTCCGCTTCTTCCTTGGCTTCTGTTATAAGTGGACGGCATTCATCGACAGACCCTGGCCGTCGGAGAACCACTTCCGTCTCTGCGACATCTCCAACGGTCATCACAACAGATAGAATCCGCCCTGATTGGCATCAAAAGTTGGCTACAGCCAGAGCCCATACCGCTCGACGATCTGCTGCCGCCACGGCTCTCCATGCTGCTGCTTATTTGATGGGAAATCGCCAGGAGCCCGACAGTCGAGCATTCGGCGCCTTCGGAAGACGAGGCATTCTTAGACGAACAAGCGGTGCAGAGGTGCCACCTGGAGCTAACGCAGCTCAACTCAACATGCTGGCTCTGATGTCTGAACGTTATGCAGCGGCTAACGCGAGCCGAGCAGAAGAAGGCGGACCTTCTATGGTGCCCGGGCCCAGGGGTAGCTCTAGAAGGAATCGAGTTGATGAGCTTGAGGAGATGATGATGATGGAAGCGATTCGACTTAGCCTTGCGTCAGAGGAGGATCGGAGAAAACGTGAGGAGAAAGATGCGAAGAAAGAGGCAAAGAAAAAGGACAAGGAAAATAAGAAGGCCGACAAGATGGCAGAGAAAGCGGCTAGGAAGGCTGGAGTATATGCGAGCAGCGCCAATGGAAGCACTATAGGGATTGACAATAGCTCTGGTGAAGCATTCGCCTGGCAGGGTGATTCTTCCCCGTTTACAGGAAAAGGGAAAGCTGTCCAGCAAAGCAATGTCAGTAATTTGTTCAATGGGCATTCGAGCGCCAACCCTCAGGCGCTAACCGTAGATGATCCCCAGGAACATCTAGAGCGTGCGCGAGCACAGCTGGTTCCTGGCGATACAGCGTTCTCTTCCCCGTCTTCATCATCAGCATACAAACCATCTCATCTAAGGACACTGTCGAACGCTTCTTCATCCGCCTCATCCATTGCAGGGTCAAATCCTGGGTCATTGAAGAGCGACAACCACGGTCAGACGTCCTCATTTGAGGTGTCCCCAAACAGCAGTGGAGTCAATATCCCATCTACCGTTTCGGTGCAAGACACATACATTTCAGGAACTCCTCCTGGCGGCGGAGCGGGAATTGAGCCCATGTTTAACTTCCGTAGCCTTGCTGCAATGGTTGGACACGACGATAAGTCTAAAGATACCAAACATGCGAAGAACATGAGTGAAACGGACGCTCACGGTCGTCGGAGAGGCGAAAGCTCCGCGAGCGTTACGTCTCGACAAGAATCTGAATACCAAGAATCAATAACGAGCATCGCGCACAATGATCACCGGTTACAACTAGATCACACAGCCCAGGACGGCTTGGGTGCTGGTACCACATTTTTGCCAGACCTGAAGATCACGCCTTCATCGCGAGTCAATTCGGACTTGGCGGACCAGGGTGAAGATAGAAAACATCCTTCTGTGGAAGTCGAGAATGCATCGCGGGAGGCTTCTCGGGCTTCATCCTAACGAGCGACCAACATGATATATGACAATGATTTGCTAGGTTCCATGCTTTGCGTATGTACCCGTACGAAGCGGGCGTTCAGGCCAGTCATGGGGTGTCTGTTTTTATTTGGGTAGAACCAGGGTGCATTGGTATGCATTGGAATTTTGACCCGGAGGCGATATGGCCTTACGCGGCGCCAATACGAATGCTCATGAAATAAGCCTTTGGACTAGAGATTTTGTCAGAAGTTTGACACCTCGACCACACTGAACCACTTTTGGACGGAATTTTCAAGGCTAGCGTTGATACGAGGAGGCAGTGTTCAGTATGTCGTTCCTCAGATTTCAAATGAAGATGGGGCTGGCATACTTTTCCTGAGCCGGAATATCTGGGATATATCTAACAAATCGTGAACAAAGCATTTCTACCGATTACTCAATGAACCAATATTGCCATCTTATCCGACATGTATCAACAAGTCTACGTCTCTCTTTGATCGCTGCCACCTGTTGTACCACCCAGCGAGCCTGACCTACAGTGGGGCATCAACATATCCAGTACACGTTGGTACCATGATCTGCGACTTCACAATCCCACCTTATAACATTATCGGAAGGCTTAGTACTTGATCAATTTAGATCTTATTCTCCTATCCTCCACATTTTCTACATTTGAAGGCCACCGATTAAAACCATTCTATTCCCTTCACGCTCTCTCTCCTATTGAACTGATGAATATTACCTCTGCATTAATCTCCCGTGGTTATCCTGCAGCTTTACCACCAGTAGGCAAACTACATCCCTTAACTTCAATCACGTTACAACAATCACGACTTACCCCCTACAAACCTCTATATGTTACCCCCTCTTCCCCTATTAAAACCCAAACACCAATACGCACCTCTTTCTCCATCTCTCTCTCTCTCTCTCTCTTCTAAAGCTCACCTGACAACTATACACCAACCCCCCCCAGAAAGGAAGAAGAGAGAGCAAATGACCGAATTATTACCACCATGAAGGGGGCTGTAGCTTAGGATGTACAACATATTTTGTAGTTGTCGATGGAGGATAGGATAGGGGGGGTATGGATATGGATATGGATATGGGAAGAGGTGATGGGGTTTGGATGTCGGCTTGTGGAATAGATCAGGCTTGGAGGATGGATGGATTGATACTGGCCTTGATACTGGGCTCGTCGTCGAGCAGCTCTTCTGTACTAATGTGAGATCCTTCTCCCTTCGCAACCATCCACCATAGATCACAGCTCTCATCCACGCCCATCCTCATATCCACCCCCATGCATCACAATAAACATCACAGCATCTCCTTACCCCAACCCCTCATGGCGACGATCGACTACCTACCTCTACAGCTCCTCGATCGCCTCGATGCCCATGTCTATATATATGAAGCGCTACATCAGCCCAGCCAGCGGCGAAGGCGAGCGAGCGAGGGGCTGGGGCTGATGGTATGGCTAGTATGCGTATTCCATGGTAGTTGTGTTTGTTGGGGCAGAGATATTCGTTAGTAGCGTGGCGAGTGAAAGAGTCACAACCTACATCCCCACCTCCACTTCTAAATAAGGGATCTAGGATACCTACGGAATTTTCTTCTCCGAGCCTCATCGGCGTCTACCCAGTTTACACCCTTGTCCTCCTTTCCACCCTCGCTATAATCACCACCCTCTACTCCCGCTGCAGTCTCGTCTGCGATTTCATCATTGGAAGCCTCATTCCCTAAAGCCGTACCATCAATTGAAGTTACTCAACCCCATTACTATTGGCACCATGAGGAGGTGTAGCATTTCGCACCGTACTGATCATCTTCGATTTCTGCGTTCGTCTCAAGATCTGAGATGGTCAATATAGTCGGGGTGGTGAGGTGCCGCAATGGTAGGATGCGGGGATGAGGAAATGGTTTGTTTTGGTGGTTAGTGGGTTTCTATATTCTGTTTTCGCAGGTCGATTGTGTTTCGGTCGCTGTTGATGATCTGGAGTTGTTGCTGGCGGGTAGGAGAGGGGGGCGGAATGCTGGTGCTGGCACCTTTGTGCCGGAAATCAGGTCGTCAATGCTGTCGTTCTGGCGAGCACGTTTTGACGAGTATGTGAGGGGGGCCGAATGGTTAGTATCATGTGGGTAGCCTTTCGCTTTACAGTCTTGCGTATAGGTGGCAGGTGCCGACAGTCGTCAAGTCGTATTTGAAGAATGGGGTATTATGTGTTGCATTGCTGTCTACGGTGGCATTGTCGTGTTTGACGTTCCTGAGCGTCTTGAGTGGAGGTACGACGGTCTTTGCGTTGTTGTTGATTTTGGCAATACTATTCATTGGGTATGTTGCTTTGAATTGTGCTGTTTTACGCATCTATTGCAATTCATCGTGCTTCATACCCTTGGCGAAGATTGTAGACCGTAGCTCGATCCCCTTCTATCGAAAGTGGCTCTAATGCCTTCACGTTTGCAGATTCACACGGCGGCATACCTGTCTCACAGCTTCGACCATGGCTTCCATAATCAAAGTCTGGCACTTTTCTTGGCTCGGAATAAAAGCCTCCCCTACCGGTAAATAGAAACCCAACCCGCACTGCGGCTCCTGCTCGCTATACACCCAAGTAGCTTTCGGTATTGTAATGCTGCCCATCTCTGGGCAAGCGCCCACGTGGGAATTGTTGGGGCGGGCGAAGCGGGTTGGGGAGCGAGCGGTGCAGTATATGCTGTATAAGGCAGGAGATGCAACGAGATTGATCATGGTCCTACAATTCTCTGGGTGTATGGGCTGCTCCTGGTACGCGGGACTACTGGAGGCGATGGGAACAGTGTCGTTTGATGGTAGTGTATGGCTTGAGGGTTCTGGAAGTATCTTTGAGGCCGCTGCAGAAGTTGTGGATGTTACGTCGTCGAAAGGGGTTTTTGAGTAGGCGGAACGCTCGCTATAACTTGATGGCAGGGAAACGGGTTCATGAGCATTTGCGATGGGCTTTGCAGTCGTGTTATTTATTGTAGTCGCATTGGGATTAACAAGTGTTGTTGGAACGGCTGGAGGCCGACTATATCTTGGTGGCTGAGATAGAAAAGCATGGCTGTTTGAGATAGGCTGTACAGTCGGGCTGCCCATTGAGGTTCGTACAGGGTTTGATACGACAGTGATAAAACCTCTTGTCGAAGCAGCATGTTCAGTCCTAGAAAGAGTGGTGTTCGCCAAGGGACTTGAGGTGATTGCATTACATGACTTTGAGGTGGCCAAGGCCTGGCGCTTCTGGATGTTCAGATAGCCTGCGGGCCATGTTGAGATAGAAGGGAAGGTGAGAACGTGGAGTCCGTAGTTCTGGTTCCAGTTCGACATCCATGTGGACCAGCCAGGAATCAGCGAATGATCTTCTACAGGGACGTTGGAAGAAGGAGTAGTGGGAACTTGTGAGCTATAGGTAGCGGCTGTACTTGCCACATAGGCGTTTTGAATGGCGATTCTGTTGGTTATCCAGGCCTTGTAGGCGCTTGCCCAAGTTGCCTTCATTGGTTGGCTGTAGTGGTCACGATAAGGGGGAGGACCGTTACAGGGATCTGCCGCTTCATTGATGATCTCGTCTATCCCTGCAAAGGCCTTGTAGACTCGATCGTTGGTGTTATGAAATAGCTGCTTGATGCGTGGCTTGTTAAGTAATATCATGACAACGGTGATAGAGGCAAGTGCTTCCAGGTTATCTTGTCCTCTGTTCGGGAACACAATGGGCAACCCTCTCATCACGAGCACTCCGGTGCTTTGATCAAACTCGGGTCTGTTCCATAGGTTGCCTTTGAGTTGATTCAAATTGTCATCCATCCCCACGAAGTCGGGAAAAGCATATCTGGCTAGTTGTCCGAAGATCGTATTAAGCCTTGTATCGGTACTGTCTGGAACGGCGGGATGTGCTGGCCATTCCGTATAGTCGACGGGATTGAATAGCGTTGCGATATCCTCACAATTGAATGCGGTATTGATCTGAGACACAAAGAATTCGTCCAGAAACTTCACTTCGTAGACATGGTCTATAGTCACACCCTTTTGGCTTCGCCCTCTTGGACGACCCATTATATATGGCTTAGCGCCTGGCACTAATGGGACTTTTATGTTCTTGGTGTTCTCGAACTTCACATCGGGACCTCCACAATTAGGCAACTCGGTCGGAATGGCCCACCAAGTGGCTGTTGAAAAAAATGCAACCATGGACTGTGGCATATTTGGCTGAACCTCCCAGCTAGAGACATCCGTGGGGCTTGGGTAGTTACGTCTCCTAATATAGGGATGGACTGTGCAAGATGGTCCGCCGATTCCACGCCCTAAGATAATTTCCGGGATCTCCTGGAAGTCTCGTCTCTCAGCGTAGAGCCGACGTCCGAGCGCTCCCGACTCAGACCTTTGATTTGGTGATGACTCTACCGATTCACTAGCATTCCCTGAGACTGGCCCAAGGTTTGGTTCGTAGCGAACGGTTGGACAGATGGAGCAAGCTGAGCAAGCACTTATTGAAGTAGCGACTGAGGACAGAGTCGACCGGGTAGCGACCGAGGATAGCGTTGCAGGAGTGGTAGTTGGGGATAATAGCACTGTCATCGAAGTTTGTCCACGGTATGGTTGCGTCGATGCCGATGTAGCGAACGAAAGCCTCGGTCGACCTCCTTCATCAGGAGGTGGTTCGGCAGGGCCCAGAGGTGGCAATGGCACCAGCTCAGGTACGACAAACCCTGGGAATACGATCGGCGGAAAAGGAATCTGAGTATTACTGCCATTACTTCCGTTGGTGACCCTATTCGAATTGGGTGCGCCAGTACCAGAGCCGACGGGACGTACGCTATCTGTCTTCGACAACTCTAAGGGTAGAAAGGCGGTGGTCGCATCTGCTGCCAATTTTGAAGTATTGTAGGAAATTGGTAGTGAGGTTAGTGTCGGCGATTTTGTATGGAACACTAGAGTTGATGCAATCAGTACTCGAATCTATAAGTCGTATGTTTGAAGGCGTATAGGCGAAGGACATACAAGATTGTATGCTCGGCTGTACAGTAGGCCGTTCGCTTTTGATTCCTTCCCCAACTGTGACCAGATACACAGAGTGCTGAGAAGAAATCAGTTCAGTTGCAGAAGGCTCATAGGTCGTATGGCTCCTTCCGAAAGCTTGGCTGCTTGAGTTAGGAAAAGGGTATGGAGTTATTGACAATCTCGACCGATGGCGAGATCCTGCAGGGTGGATACCGGTGGCGAGGGGAAAGGAGGAAAATTTAGTTCGATAAAATTTGGTAACGGTACGATTATAAGGTTTAAAGGCCGAATGGGATATTAAAGCGCTGTGAGTATACACATTGGGTGACCCGCTTGAGTCTCTCCACGCTGTTGGAAACGTCTTGATAGGGTACCTCCATGAGGACGAGTTACGATTGTGTATGCAATCAGAGCAAGCGTTGACCCTGTTGCTAGACATAGCGTCAATAGATGCCCGAACTATCTGAAATCCAGCCCGAACCGCTGTGATGCAATGAAGTAATTCCGACGACTGGTTTTCCGAAGGGGAGGACGGACGTACGGTCAAGCCCGTGGCGCTGAGTATTTTGCCAGGGGGTTGACAACCGATTGGAAGGGAGGAGGCAATCACTACTGAGAGATCGATTGTGTGAGTGATTTGGATATCGGAACTATTGCCTGTTCTTATGTGAAAGTTACTACGTGACGTGATGCCGCCGGCCTCAAGGCGTATCTCGAAGTCAAGCTCCTTGGCTCCCCACTTATCAACGATGTTTTGTACAGTCATTAGCGCATTAAGGTATACCGCAAATGTCAACCTCGGGTTTTCTGTATTGGCCAAGAATTGGATGTCTTGCGCCCTGTATCCAGACGGTTGAATCTCAACAGAAGGAGACTTGCTGTCATACTCCTTCACGATACTGGATAGGAGAGCCTTGAGGACATTGCTTTGGCATGCAGTCAAGTCACGTCCACTATGAAAGAACTGTAGCCGCTCGCTTTGCTTGTCAGTCGTATTGATCCGTACACTAAATGGAAAGTCTGGCCATATGTCCCTGAATGCAATCCGACGTTAGCGGATGTCAATACTGTATCTTAGCGAATGCGAGATCTACTCACCCACTCGGTGCTTGCCGTTGGTCAAGAGCAGAGCGAGAAAGTTTGTAAGGGCGGATGTTTTTGATGCCGGGAAAAGACGAGGAGACGGCCAAGGTGACAGCGATGCCTGTCACAAATACTATGTATGATATGTATGAGAACGCTGGCCAAATTTTCATCTTTACCGATATCATACAGCTATTGAAGCGATGCAAAGAGATAGTTGCATAGTTGATGAAGCCTTTGCACCAAGTAGAAGGCAAACATTCGTTTGCTTAGGTCGAACACTACATCCCGCATTTTTCAGCAGGCTGAAAAGTCCATTGATCGAACGTTATGCGCAGTGCTGTGGATCCACATCTCATACAGGTACACCTATGCAAGGCACCCCACGTTCGGCAGAATCTGGCGTTCCTCCAACGCCCCCCTGACACGCTCGAGTACACAACATAGTATATCCCAAAGGATTGCGCTCAGCCCTTCTGCGGTCTGTGGAAGATTACTTGCACAGGTGAACATCCTTCGGATCCACGTGAAAATACGTTGATAAAGTATTGGACATAGTAGTAATGCTTGGATTGATACCTTGACTGGGACGTGTGTTGGGGGTTTTAGACATTGCGGGCTATTTTAAGAACATAAGGAGAGGATTGATAGTGAATCAAGCCAAAAGAACATATGGAGGAGTGGAAAGATAGTTCATTGGAATGCATAAAGATTTAGTCGTACCATGCCGTTTGAAATGTTCATTTATGGCGTTGCCTTGCATGTGCGCTTGAGGGAGCACGCGAAGGTAAGGCCCGTGTCCCCGTCGCGTAGAGACCATTTGTTTCTGCTCGTAAGGCTGATCCTCCGATCGAGGGTTCTTGTTGTTGGCAAACCATCTCAATACAGATGCAATACGCGCTTCCCTGCGTCTCCTACAGGCAAGACTGTACTTGAAAGGTTGAGGCCTCGTCCGTTATGCTATCAGCGTAATCCTCGCGTTGTTGCACAAGTCCGAAAATAGATATACTTGATTCAAGCGGATATCCTAATTCGTGCCAATCTGGATGCTGGGAGTATATAAAGAAACTTGGCGGCTGATTCATTGAGGTATACCCCATGTGGTCGCCTTGCCTAAACAAGCCAAGTCCATGTGTATGGGACGTGAGCCATCAAATGGGTGTCCCAAGAATATATAGGTTAGACCCGATGTAGTATCAATCACTCACTGAAGAAATGGCTTAGACATGTCGTGATCGGCAACTCTTCTCACTTGGTACCGTCCAAAGAAGAAAGATGGTGTTCGCTCTGCACAGTAATGACGAATCTCGTTTGACCAACTGCCACAACGAAGTCAGCGAATCAACCGCAAGAACAAATCGTAAGCGGATACCGTAAAGCATTGCTTGGCCATCATTCTCGCCTAATACGCACATCCCTACGACAGCGACTGCTGCTGTCCAAAAGGCAAACCAGTTCTGATATGCAGGTTTTCCTGCAATTTCAACGGATATGACGCATAGGAAGGCAGCTGCACCACGAATCAGACATTCAAACTTCCGCCATCGAAGCATGAGATGAAGCACGTTGGTGATGACTTACGGTCAAAGAAGTGTATTGGAAGAGACACATCGCTCATTGCAGCACCCCGTTCTCCAAACACCAAGAATGTCTCCGTAACAGGCATTCGGTTTAATACCATTTGACAACGGTTGATGTCTGCAGGTCTGCGACGGGGAGCGTTACAATTCACATTGGGTGTGTATTGTGAGATCACCATGCTCAGGCGACCTTTTTGACCTAGTCGTTCCTTGTAAGCGAGGGACTAAATGATAACGCTGCGTTCGTGATGACGAACCGAGTCCTGTGATTATTCCACCAGAGTTAGGGGAACGCATCACACAAGCAGAAATCAGTTGCTGAGCTGCTTGCTTCATGTTGTAGCTCTGTGCCTCATCAAATTGATCTCTGCCTGAGCTATTGATATCAATGACACAGGTCCCATCAGCTATTCTCCTGTCAGCACCACTGGGCATAACGTCTTGTGCCACTCGATCAAATACTGACGGCTGATGAATCGGAAAGGCAGAAAGACGTCCCATGGGGTTACCGCGGCCCTATCCCCAAAGGTTCTAGTCTTTTGATCATCGGATATGGCCTTCCATGCTTCGTAGCAGCTGTTATACGTGGGCTGACCATAGAGGTGTGCGTTGCAGTTTATACTTCCTTTGGGTGGTCCTGTCAACTGGAAGACTGAATTGGACTTTGGATCGCCGATTATCCAAGACAAAGGTTTTGCCGGCAGAGGCACTAAGATGCCAGTTGATGAATTCGGATTTAGCAAGGATATTCCTTGGGTACTCATAGCCAAGGACCAGGCCAACGAAAGACTGCAGAGCACGATGATGAAATGGACGAGAAACATTTCGCTATATCAGCAAGAGTCAATTGAAGAGAATTCTGTGAAGACTATATTTCTAAAGAAGATGTAGGTGCATATCGTCGCATATTTGAGGTCATGCGCGATCGGCCACGAGCACTGCAAGCGCAACGAAGCTTCGCGAAAAGGTCAAAGACCCAATCTACATGGTAGTAGCGCAGTTTAGTAGGTACCTTAACATATCTAACCATGAAGCGTATTGAGAAATCCTTGAACGAAGCCATTACTGTGCCACGGGGGATGTCGTATACTCAAGCTTGCTCATGGCCATACTTGTGTAAACGAGTGACGCCCTGGGGTAAGCGATCGTTTCCAACGTACGGAGTACAAAGAGTTGGCTGAAGTCTGGAGGACAATACATGTACGTGTTTTGCAAGGTTCGCCAAGCTGGGCTGAATAACAGCTATTCTAAGTCCTTCTAGGTTAGTGGTATCGTAAAGGATACAGTAGATGCGTATGTAAAATACAGATACATCATTCATGGTCAGCCACCGACAGCTTGTAGGCTTTTTACAGTGTCGACAATACTCTCTTTCAAACCCCTAAATTGGATCCCTAAAACCTCCTTCGTCCTTGAGTTATCGTACTTATACAGTCCGTCCGTCGGATACCCTCCGCCCTTCGTGCCCTTCGCAGGCAGCTTATCCTTGAGCTCCGGATATTTTTCCCTTATGATATCCGCAATCTCCTCATTACTGAAATAGCCCGCCGTGACAAAGAATCGTTTGTTCGCCGCCTCCGGCAATTCTGCTGCTTTCACATGGGCAAGCGCGAGGTCTCGCACATCTGTCCAGATGAACGTGCCTGTAGCAGGTATTTCCTCTTTCGCCTTTCCAGTCATGATGGCAGCAATGCGCTGGTTTGACGTGTTCAAATTGTCAAGACTTTGGAGGTAGTGCACTATAGGCCCTAAAACGAGGGGTGGACACATGGTAGCGATAGTGAAGTGTGGCTTCTCTTGCTCCAGAAAGTCCCATGATGCTTTTTCGGCAAAGGTTTTCGAGGCGCGGTAGCCGTTTGAGGGAGTCTGGATTGCTTCTTCTTCCGTGATGGGGTTCCAGTCTTTCTCGGAATATATGTACCCTGGCCGGTTGCCAAGGTTGGCATTTATGATTAAGGCGAAGGAGGAGGTGATGACCTGGGCGTCCGTTAATCACGACCCAAGAAGCAACATAAGGGCGCAACTTACAACTCGTTTGACTCTAGGTGCGTGCTGCTTGACAGACTTCAGTATCCCGGTTGTTCCTATTATTGCCGGGTCCAGCAAGTCTGTCTTCGTGTCCGTGACATTGAAGTGGAAAGGACTGGCTGTATGGATCACGACTTCGAACGGTGGGTCGGATTGCACGGCCTTATCGAAAGCGCCGGGCTGGGCTATGTCCTCGACAATCACGTAGCTGAGCTTTGTTTCAGGAACATTCTTGTGATTGTCGAGGATTGTTTGGCCTTTCTGAGATGTGCGCACGGTTGTGACGACGGAATGGCCTCGTTCAAGCAGAACATCGAGTACGTGAGCGGCTATAAAGCCCGTACCACCTGCAATTGGCATTAGTGGCCTGTCGGCTGAGAGAAGAGAGGGGCTCCTTGCCTGTGAGCAGTACACGAGACATCTGAGTAGCTTCTTCGCTGCAACTAGGAAGACCTGACTGTAGACGAGTCGTACAAATAGATCAGAAGCTTATAAATAAAGTACATTGTGCTGAGGATCAACAAACGACCTGATCGGTACGTCATGCCGGCAGTTGTGCTGCCGAAGGCTAACCCTAACCCTATAATAAAAACCCAAACAAGCCTGGTTCGACTAAGCTCCTCATTCGGTCTGCACGTTGGTCGGAATGTATCATCGAAGGTCACGATGCTGAATCTTCAAGACACGCGATTGCCATGGCGTAATGGAAAAGTCGTGAGACGCTTTACGGTGGTCTTCCATATTCCACCATCCTTCGTTTATCTATAAGCTCCTGGCAGAATGGCAGACTCAATGAGAACTGTCAACCAGGACAACTTGATGTGCTTGCGACAGGGTCACTCCCCGGGCCCTGTATTCGCATGCATCACTTGGAAAACCTCATGGCTGTGACCAAGACATTCCTTTCAAACCCTATTGGTGCGATAGTCCTCGTTTCAGCTAAATTTTCCAACACTCCTTCCATCAATATGACTATGCTATGTTGCAAGCTAAGACAAGGCAATGCAAGAATGGCAGTCTCGGTGTTGTCTCGGTCTTACGTGTCAGCATTTCGAAGATCGCGTCTCATCCGGGTACGGTAGCGAGGCTTTGCTCCGCGTTGACGAGCCGTTTATTACTCGGGTGACGTGTATTCATTTGGGTTTTGGCTCCTTTGGTCGGGGGGTATTGACATTCCAGGCTGCCGTAAATATGATGAGGGGGCTGAGTCCCCCTATATTTGCCCATAAGAGGAAAATCAGTTCTTCTTCTTTTTCAATGTTGGAGTGAAGAAGCTATGAAGTCCGGCAGTGTTAGTCTGGCAGGTCCTACGGTTTAATGGGCTCTCTTAGAGGGTAGCATAACTCCTACATGTTGTTGAGATGATGAAGTTATCTATCAGAACATCCAGTCAGACCGTTACGGCTACGTTACGGCTACATCACTAGCTAGGTATATTACTAGTAGCCTCGTCACTCAATATCCTAGTTCTTCACCATCTTTCTAACTTTTTCAGTCAAAGCTTTTCCTCAATTGCGGATCCAAGCTCACCCTCTCACGATTAGGGCCCTACGGTTGCTGTCCAGACGTCTTTGAAGGGTGACTTTGGCATCCTGGTCTTGAATACCTTGCCAAGATATGGGATAATGCGAAAGGGGAGCAAGGATGGGTACTGGGGTTGTTTACGGTGATTACTGAGTCAAGGTAGTGCGAAAGGGGCTACTGGTAGTTTCAACATTAATTCTATCGAAATTGTCATGATATAAGACCCTCTCGTCATACAGTACAGCCGTGAGATATGATACATTCCACATCCCGCAGGCCTGAATCTATCCTATCCGACCTCGATAAGACCGGGCCCATACACAGTAGCGGCAGCAACAGCGTCAGGAGTGGGATAAGCGGTCCCCACCTCCTTGACCACAGCGGCAATGGTTAATCCGTGCGCGAAGCCTGTTTGGAACGGGAAGTTGGCCTTAAAGGTAGTAACGCCAGCAGCGATGGCGACATCCCAGATTGGTACGGTGACGGGCAAGTTTTGTCCAGAGATATAAACAATTGAGTGGGTTGATGAAGAGATTTCTCCGTTGATTGAGTATTGCAGCATGCTCTCTTTCGCTTGAGGCTGGCCGAGCACGTTCAATGGGCCGAATGATGGGATGTTGATGGTAGATAGAGGCTGCGGACAGGAGTCCGGCACGATGAATAGCTTGAGCGCACTGAACGCGAACGCGGGCGATCCTCCCGTCAGGAAAGGTGCGGCGGAGGGGGTTTTCTTCTGCGTGAAGCGGAAAAAGCCAACTTGTTCCCCTTCTTGGGCGAGGACGGAGCCGAAGAGTTTGACGAGGGTTGTTTCGTCGCCGCCGTCGGTGGCGAAGACGGTTTGGGCTTCGGGGAGGGTCCCGAGGACGATGTCCGTGAAGGTTGCGGCGAGGGCGATGGCTTCTAGGAATGTGGTGGGTGGGAATGAATAATTGCATGGCTCAATCGCGGTGTGGTTAACATTTGTGAGAGCTGCGTTTACGCCTAATGCGTGCAATTTTTCTTGCTGTGGACTTTGTTATTGATGGAAGAATGTTGATGATTATGTATGTACATACGTTGACCACGGCGGTGATAGAATCGATGACATATTGTCTGTCCAGCGGCGCCATAGATGCTGCATCATAACCAGGAACGCTGTTGGTGATATTGGTGAGCAAATCGGTGAAGTAAGCGACTTCGAAGAGTTCGTTCAATGCGAGAAGCTGCAGTGTTGTGACACCGGCACTCTTGATGTTCTTTGGAAGCGGCGTGTTTGGCAGCGTGCCTTGAGCTTCCTTCTCGATGATGGCGAGCTGGGCAGGGTTTGGGTTTGGAAAGCCATCAGGAAGTGGGAAGGGAGAATAGGGAGCTGCTGTGACGCCAGCGACCGCAGCAGCCAGAGCGAATGATATGGCGAGATGCATCGTGGGTACTATGGATCGAGATATTTCGGTGTACGAAGGGAGCTGAATTGACAAGATTGCAGGATAAGGGCAGGATAATGAGAGGTCTGGGGCTTATGTATCTATGATCCAACCGGATAGGTGACTCTGTGCAACCATAAGGTATGTCATGTCGCACTACGGGTCGTTTACTTAGCCCGCCTAGCTGCCTGTGATCTTCTATTTGCATGACTGGCCGCATCGCTGCATGTGCGTAGTAACATTAAGCTCACCTATGTATGTCTTGATACTCAAATTTGAAAGACGAGGAGTCATTCTGGGCCGTACTAGTGGCCGCCACCAAGCCAAGAAGGCTCATGATCAGCGGAGCTAGGTCGAGAATGGACGGCTAAGCTTTCGGGTTTATATCCGGAGCTAGGATCCCCACACCTGTGAATCTCGATCGGGCTGACGCTAGCCGCTAATGGCTCGACATGGCTGACACGGCTCAATACGTATCCGGGGTGATAATTGTTAGCGCGACAGAGATCAATCAGGAGAGGACACACCAAGATAATCCCTGTCACACTAATAAATGTTGGATACCATCAAACATATCTGGTTGCACCTAAAAATTGTCGCCATAAATATACACATAAGTTTCACCTAGATACGGAGTAAGACCAACGCTCTATATACTTGACGGCATGTGCTCCTAGTCGTCCATACCGTCACATCGTCACACGATGAATCGGGTTACGGCATAACAGACCTAGACTTTTTCCACTGTTGCGGGCGAAAGTGTCTAAGACCTAGCAAAAGACACGACCTGCACTACCTGAGAGCGTTTCAACTTCCGTATCATGCAAGTGCTCAATAGGCTATACAGGTCTAGTAGTATAGATAAACGTTTGGTTACGGATCTGAATCTCATATATCTGTCACATCCCGCTACAGTCCTATGGCTCGTCTCATGATCCGAGAAGCTATATCTATAATCATATGTTTCGGACCTTTTTTACGTCGATCAAGCCAAAATTCGAACAGTGACGAGACTTGATTAAGACCCTTTCAGATTGACAGATGGTCTGTCCACTGCAACGTACTACTTGTTATTCCATTCTCATGAGGTGCAAGATCCGTTGTTTCAGCAATAGTTAAAGTCCTTATGGAGAGGGCAGGCTGCCACTAAGCAGTGCCAGTTGTGAAAGGAAAAGTCTCGAACGAGGATCAATTATTGTGGCCATTTTCGTATACAATTCCTGTATAATGGCAGAGGAGAGAGAATGCAAGATGAGTGCCATTCATCCTCAACACCAAGGAACTATTCGAAGCATTGACTTAGCGGGCATTGAGTACAGGTCTATCGAAAGTACGTCGATTACGTGTCGACTTGTCATGCATAATTCAGTGTCTCAAGCGCTGAGTACCGTTCGCAAGTCGCTGCGAAGCGATATCATATGCGTAAATCTGACGTTAAGCTTCCTTATATATACCTTCTTTATTTCCTTTAATCCTTATAATATATATTATAAGGCGGACGCGTAGGTAATAATTAACTATACTATTATACTTTATACTTTCCTAGCCTTATTAAGGGTAGCTCCCTAGGTTAATACTATTATTATAGATAGGGTAAGGCTCTAGGTAGTAAGCTTTACTTATACTCTATTCAAGTAGGGGCCCTATTATAACTTACTATTAATATAAAGTTCTAAGACTTAGATTTCTACTTATAACTTAATTATTATATACCCTAGGCTAATTGACATGGGTAGAATAATTGTAGGTGGAATAGTTAATTTTCTATTAAGAATTCTATTAAGGAAATGATATAGTGACTACGGAAGCCTTCCGTAGTATACGCTAATCTATAATAAATACCTATTAAAAGAAAATAAAGTAGCGCCCTCGCTATATATTATTACCTTTTCTCTAATAACCTTAATTAACTATAAGTCTACTTATTAAACTTATTAATAAGCTATATTATATTCTAAAGGTCTAAAATATTATACTAGATATTATATTAAGGGCTATAATCCTTCTATTTAATAAGGTATTAAACCTTATTTCTACTTATAATACGCCTACTAATTATAGCTTCTAACTTATACTTATCCTTTATAGTACTATTATAAATAGGGGGCGGATCGTTATATTATAATCATCTATACAGATCTAAACTAGGGTATAGTTTAAGCTAAGTAATAGATATAACGGGGTATATTTATATTATAAGGGGTAGTTAGAGTCTATAAGCTAGAGGGCCGATATAATTAAGGACCTTAAATAGTCCTACTCGCTACTAATAAAGCTTAGGGTTAGTAAGGCCTAGAATAGAGTAACTATAGTTTAGGCGTAGGTATAGCCTATTACCCTTAGAGGTATTAAGAGGCTAATATTTATAACTATACCTAGCCTTAGTAAAGATATTAGTAAATGTAATAGATTCTTTAACTTATTCTCTTTAGAGCTATTATAGCCTACTAAAGTCTTTAGTAGGGACGTTTATATTAGAAGATAGTAGGCTAAGGGTATCCTATACCTTAAAGCTATAGATAATATTATTTAGGGCTAGGCCTATAAAGGCGCTAGTTAAATTATTTAGATAGCTCTAGAGATACGGGATAATAGGAGACTAGTCGACGCTATTAATATAAGGGTATTATAAGATATAGAAGTGTAAAGCGATTTTAACTATCTAATTTATTTATTCTAATTAGCTATTAGTCTAAGCGTAATAGGAAGTAGATATAAGTAATTAGTAGCCTAGCCTATAAAAGAGGGCTTTCTAGAATTTAGATATAAATTTTAGATCTCTATTACTAATAATAGTACACGGGGTTCCCTAATTATAACCTATTAGGCTAGTAAGGACTACGTTAGCCTATTAAGTAGCGTCTTATATTATCTACCCTATAATTAGTAGAACGCGCTTAGAGAATTTATCTATTATAATAAGTAAACTGTTAAAGCTATTCTCCTATATTAGAGGTAAGGCGAGAATAAAGTTAATCATAATTATATAAAACGGGATTCTAGGCCTATTAATAGGCTATATACTACTATAAGGTTTATAACGTTTTATTTAATTAACTTAATAACTAGGGTAATACTCGATATACACTTAAAGACAAGAAGTAAGATATTAAAGGTAAAGGGAGCTAGTTATACGTTTATAAGTCCTATAAAAACCTTTATAATATTATTTATTATAAGCTAAATAGAAGACTTCCTTCTCTATTATATTTAGAATATATAATTACTCCCGTCTATTATTAAAGTTAGTATAATAGATTAGACTATCCTAGAGTTTAAATCTTAGGGATATATAAGAGGCTTTAGGAGCTTAAGTTACTTTAAGTATATTAAGGACCTTATTCTATTATTAGTTATCTTAATAGGCTTATAGTAATCATGCTTTAAATATATATAATATCTTAACTAGTATAATATAATACGACGGCGCCTTAGATTTATCTAAGAGATAATAGTCTATATTATAAAAGGCTTTAGTATACAATATATCTAATGTACTAGTTATTATAACTAGTAAGGCATCTTTTCTAGGGATAGATAACCTAAGCTATCTAGTAAAGCCTAAGAAGATTTCTAAATCTCTAAGAGAATCTAGGAAGTATAAGGTAGTAATAGCCCTTAGCTTTTCTTCTAAGGTAGAAAGCCTAAGAGCATCGATATATTAGCTAAGTAGATTAATTAATAGGTAGCTAAGGAAGGTTTTCTTTAAACTTAGGCTTAAGTAGCATTCTTAAAATAATATAAATAGCCTTTAAAGATATATTAGATATTCTAGTAGGCTTTTAAAGAAGCTTATAATATTATCTACGTAGGCCTAGGTAAAGTCTTTATACGGTTAAAGTATCTTATCTATCTACCTTTATATATACGGGGGTAATCCTTTATAACCTATTAGTGCGATATTATATTATTCCTAGCCTTAGTAAGAAATAACTATAAGCTTATAGTAATCAGCCTCTCTAATACTAAATTAATAGAAATACCCCGTACTATCTATAATTAAGATAAAGGGTAACCCTATTATAACTAATATAATTTTACTTTATAATAGAATAGGGTAACTATCTAATTATATAATTATATTAAGGCCTTATATATTAATAATAACGCGGCCTTTCTTCTTACTATTAACTTCTTACTATACTACAAAGACTAGATAACTAAACGGGGTAGGTTAATTTAATTACTATATTTTCCCTTAAGAATATAGCTTATTAAAGGTCTTATTAATTACCTACTTATCCCTATAACTTACTAGGTAAACCCTTAATAGCTTAGGGGCTACGTTAGGCTTTAACGTAATTAGTATCTATTTAGCCTTAAGAACTATAACTATAATACCTTAATCTATCTATATCTTAAGAAACGTATTAATAACCTTCATAATCTAAGAGGCCACCTTAGAGGTACTATAGATAGTTATACTACTCGGTATAATATATTCTAATATTAGGTTAATAGATAACTATAATAGACTTCTATATAAATTAAGGCCCTTATTTATATTAGTCTAAGGTAGGGTAATTATATTAGCTATAATATATAGCGTAAGAGCTATAGTTATAACTATAAAGCCTTTAGCGACTCGTAACTTCTATAATTAGTTATTTCTAACGGCTTATAGAGTATTTACGGGGGTAACTAGATATACTCTATCCTATTTATATTTAGTAATAGATCTAAGTTAAGTCTTATAAGGTAGCTGTATAGTAACTAGTAAGGCGTTATAGACTTATATAAATAATATATTAGAATTAATAATATATATATAAATACCTCTATTAGGACTAAGATCTTAGGGATAATCTAGTTTAAAAAGATAGTTATAATTATTAGGTATATTACCCTTATATATTATTAGAACTTTAATTATAAAGCGTAGAGGGATTATAATAGTTAATTTTACCTTAATTATACGCCTTAAATATGGAGATATATAAGTATAAACTTTAATTAGGGCTATTAAGCCTTTATATAATTTAATAGAGATTACTTTCCTACTAAAATTAATAATAATACCCTAGGGAACTAATATATTATTACTAATAAGTATATTAGCTCTAAGATTATTAATAATATAAACCTCTATAATTATTAATACCTATCTAGGAGAGTTTCTAATCTTACCTTAAATATATATTTTAATAGAGGCGTACTTATAAGTCTTAATAGTTTTATTTCCTACGCTATAGACTAGTATAAGTAAAGGCATCTTTTTAAGATAGATATTAGGGAGGTGCTTTATAAGATAAGTACGGTTAATAAGCGTAATAGTATAACCACTATTAAGGTAGACGTTAGTCTACTCCTAGCTTAATTTAGACTAGGATACCTTAACTATAGCGTATTTCCATCTATAAAAGCCGTAGCCTAGTAGCTTACTCTAATCTAGAATTATATTAGAGTTAATATAAATAAAGTTAGTCTTAGGGATATTATTAAGGTCCTTATTTATAGTATCCCCTAGATTTATCTAAGGGTGGTCTAGTAAAGCCCCTAGTACTACTATTTCTATTAGCTTAGGAGCCTTTAGCTAGTATTACAGCCTAAGGTAATTAAATAGCTTATTCCTAGACGAGAAGGTGGCTTTATAGTTAGAATAAGGGTAATTAATATCCCTTAGTTATATAAGGAAGTTAATATCTTAGGCCTTATTATAGTTATTATAGAAGTCTTTAATAGACGGTTCGTTATTATACTTATATTAACTAGCTAATTAATTATATTTATCATTAAAGTCTTCTATAAACTCCTCCGCTATAGCCTAATAGGCCCTTTAAGGTCTACTACTATTACGAGGATTACTATTCTACCCCCGTAGTTAAAAACCTAACCCGTTTACGGGGCCTACCGTAATTTAAAGCCTTTAAGGGGCTTATAGTAGCTATAGTAGCTACGGTAGCTAAGGCGTATCTTAGCCTTAACGATTTTAATTCTAATTAGAATTATAAGCTAGATTATTCTAATTATAAGGGCAAGTATTACTAGCTAATTAGTTTTATAACTAATTAACTACTTAGGATTAATACTAACTAGGTTAGCTAATTAGCCTATTATCTTATAACTATTAACTTATAGTAGCTATTAAGGTCCTTAATATAAAGGATACGCTATTTATATAAATATTAAATTAGATATCCTTCTATAAATATAATTCTTTAATTAGACCTGCGATAGTTAAAGTAGCCGTAGGCTTACTTAGGTTATTATAGAGCTCGCTATCTATATATTTATAAGTAAGGAGTACTTATAATAGTTTAGTAGTTATAACGCTAGCGTTAGGACTATTAATTATAATACTAATTATATATTTAATAGGATCGCGTTAATTATAAACGTCTTAAATAGTATAATAAATAGACTTAAGTATACTTAAAGACTTACCTAGGGAATCTTAAATTCTCTTCTCTAATATATTATACTAGCTATTAATACTATTAGGATTATATCTTAATCCTTATCTAAAGTTATATATTAATTAACTAGTAAACTAGTTATTAGCTTCTCTAAGTAGATAGGTATTTAGATTCTATTATAAAATAGCTATATCTATTATAGTAGCCTTTACTTATAACCTAGTAGTAAAGTTATAGATATTATAATAGATATTATACCTATCCTTAACCTTAATAGTAGGTATATTAGGCTTTAGTTTAAAGTATCTTATATCTTAAGTATAGAACTAAGTAGAACGAGGTCCTTAATTAGGATTCGCTAGATTTACTAGATTACCGTTAGCTTACTGCTAATTCTATAGTAAGGTTATTACTTAAGTAATAATAGCGGCCGTTTAATCGGCCTATACCTGTAAAAACGGAGTAGCTATATTTATAGAAGGCTGCGGTAGATTATAGGGTATCTCTCCTTTAACTAATATACCTCGAGTTATTAGTAAGTAGGAGCCTAGGCTAGACTAATCTAACGGGCCTAACTACTCTAATAGGCCTAACTACTCTAACGGGCCTAACTATCCCAATAGGCTGAATCTGGGAGAGGTTAAAGTAGGTATAGTGCCTATTAAAGAGGACCTAGTAAACTTATATAGCTAGGTAGTAGTAATAATAAAGGCTTTTATAGACGCCTTAAAGAGGGGTAGGTTAATAGCCTAGTTACTTAGCTAGGTACGTTTAACTTAATCTAAATCTTAAGATCCTAATTAAGTGCCTTATAATAGAGTAGGTCTCTAAGGGAGAGGTAAAGGTCTTTTATACTTAGAGGTAATAAAATAGATAACCTTATAAGTTACCTTCTAGATAATCTAGCCGTGCTAATACCTAGTATTAAAGAAATTAGATATTAAATAGGCTTAAGTAATAATATCTAGCGGTATAGGGATAGCTAATAAGATTAAAGAGGCTATATTAGGGATAAATAAGATATTATTAGAGCCTTTAATAGTAGCTACCTTATAAGCTAACAGCGTTAATAGCTATTATAATTATTATAGGAATATAAATAGAAGAAAAGTAAAATAGGTAAATAACTTATATAATTAATTAGAAGATTTAAAAGGGAAGGAGCTTTATTCCCTAGGAAGGGCTAGAAGTAGGGTTAGATAAGTCGTATAACTTAGAAGGCCGTGGTATAAGGGTATCTATAAAAGGCTTCTAATCTTAGATTAGTATAAAGAAGGCCCTTATTATAGAGTATAAGGGATATAGAGGGATGATTTAGTTACGGAAGCGGTTACTAAAGGTGTAGGCCTTAGAGGGGTCGGAGGACTTAGAGGAGGATTATTAGTACTATAAAGATAGCGTTAGTGTTATAAATAGTAGTTAGTACTTCTAGGTAATCGTTTAGTACCTTAAAGATAAATACTTATAGTATTGCTACCAATTAACATAGGCAGAATAATTGTAGGTGGAATAGTTGATTTTCTATTAAGGATTCTATTAAGGAAATGATATAATGACTACGGAAGCCTTCCGCAGTATATACTAATCCATAATACTAATAACTATGTATATATTAAAGTAGTAGAGGTAGATAAGATAGACTAATCTATATTTCTAGAGAGTAAAACTAGCTTTATATATTAAAGCTTATATAAAGTAGATCTTATATACTAGGTCTAAGGTCTTATAATTACCTTTTATAATTTTCTAATATACTAGTAGATAGAAATTATCTATATATCTATTATAGTTCTAGTATATATTAGCTAGGTGTAGCCTAATAGGGTTTAGCGCTATTTAGGCTTAGTACTTATATATACTAGATTCGTTCTATATAGCTAGAATACTATAGTTAATATTCTATTTATACTAATAATATTATTACTATTTAGGTCTATATTAGGTCCCTAATATAATATTAACTATCCTTATTAGTAGTAAGCTTACTATCATAACTATTAGCTTACTATTATCCCTATTATCTATTAGCCTATTACTAGCCTATCTATCCTATATTATATTAAGAATAATACTATTTCTAAAAAACCTTAATCCTATAACTACGACCTATCTATCTATCCGCCGGACCTATCCCTAGCCTATTATCTATCTATCTATCTATCTATCTATCTATCCGCCGGCTCTATTACCGGCCTATTACCTATCTATTATATCTAGAATTATTTCAGATCCTAAAGAATTAAATTAAGAAGTTAAGACTAGGCTATTATTCTAGTAGCTTAAGGTTATAATTTAAGAATTAAATAGAGGTATTACTTATCTTTAGTCTCTACAAGACCTATATAGAAAAAACTATAATAATCTTCTAATTAAGAATTATAAAAAGGAGGAGAAAATTTAAGAGCTAGAATAAAGGGTTTTAAATCTAACTATTAAGGCTATACGCGAGGAGGAATTCTTAGACTCTAATACTAAGGATCGGCCTATTAGAAGTATTTAGATTAAGAGGTCTAGCTTTATTACTACTACCTCTAAGCCTACTATTACTATTACTAGCGGTAGTAATAAGAAATACCTAGATATTCTATACTTTTATAGAATTATAAAGGATTAGGAGCTATAATAACTATATCTAGAAGTAAAATTTAACGCTAGTACTATATTATTCCCTTTTAAGAAAAATAAGATAAATTATATCTATAATTATTATAAGTTCACGGCCTTTAATATTATTAAGGCTAAATTTATGAAGGGCAGCGTCCTATTTAAGACGTCTAAAGAAATAATTAAGTTACTTAATAGTAACTTTAGTACTTTTAATCCTATTAGTAACGCTAAGGCTACTATCTATAATCTAGACTTTATTATAAAGGAAGGTGAAAAATTTAATACTTTCCTAGTAAGATTTTTAAGTACTATTACCCCGTTATAGTACTTTAATTTTATAAAGATTTTAATATTAAAGCGTATAATTATATTTAAATTAAGGGACTAGATTATAGATAGCTAGAACTCTAAAATCTTTAAAGACTTTATTTAATAACTAAGGCTAGTTAACGCCTAGATATATTAGTACGGCTAGTATAATTACCCGCTTAAAGAAGAGAATAATAACGTAGATATTAAGGAGGTTCTAATACCTACGACACGTATTAATAACTATCTTAAAGAATTTAAGATATAACTAAGGAAGGAGGGTTATTACCTAAAATACTTATATACTAAATATCAGCCTAATTAGACTAAGTAATATAGGAATTCTATCTTAATATCCTATAAGGAAGTGATATTATTACTAGTAAAAGGGCTAGCGGAGCTAGATTAAAGAAGAAGAGCTTAAAGAATAATAGTAGAATTAACGGATAATATAACCGTCTTATCTCTAGAGTCTCTTATAACGACGACGTTTATAGGGGTAAGGATAATAGTAATAATATATTATTAATAAGAATATAGATTTTTTATAGATTTTATTATAGAGTAAATAGCTCTATATATTTATACTAGTACTAATAATATAGTAATATTACGATATTATATAATATTTATCATAGGACCTAAATATATATTTAATTAACTCTATTTTATAAGTTAAAACCTTAAAGATTTTTCTAAAAAGCGCTAAGACTACGTTAGCGACTATTTACTAACCTACCTTAGGTAATAACTATTCTATAATAACATGTCTTATTAAAATACTAGATACTATTATCGCGTAATATAGCTATTAGCTAGCTTTAAGGAGGGAAGGAATAGTTTAAGCGTATTATAGATGCTACTATTTAGAGGAGGGGGTAGTATTATAGTTCTAGTATATATTAGCTAGGTGTAGCCTAATAGGGTTTAGCGCTATTCAGGCTTAGTACTTATATATACTAGATTCGTTCTATATAACTAGAATACTATAGTTAATATTCTATTTATACTAACGATATTATTACTATTTAAGTCTATATTAGGTCTCTAATAATATCTTCTAACTTATAACTATAATTTAACTATTATATACTCCTTAATATATAATACTAGAAAATACCTGTAAAAATTCAAGATTTTTACATTAAAAAATCACCCCTACTACCTAGCGTTTAGTAGGTAATATAAATAGCGGGGAGTATATTAGATATATTAGTAGGTAAGGTAAATAGTAGGAAGTATATTAGATATACTAGGCTATTAATAATATAGATATTTCCCTCTATTTAGACTAATATTAGATATATTAGTAGAGGAGGTAAATAGTAGGGAGTATATTAGATATATTAGTAGGTAGGTAGCCTGTAAATATAATAGTATTAGCTATATTATATATACTAATATACTAATTTAAATTATTCTAATAGTATTATATACCTAGTAATAAGATAGATATTTCCCCCTATTTAGACTAATATTAGATACGTTAGTAGGTAAGGTAAATAGTAGGGAGTATATTAGATATATTTGTAAGTAGCTTATATATATAATAGTATTAGATATATTATATAGATATACCTATTCTAATAGCGTTTTATACCTAGTAATAAGACGGATATTTCCCCCTATTTAGGCTGATATTAGACATGTTAGTAGGTAAGGTAAATAGTAGGAAGTATATTAGATATATTAGTAGGTAGGTAGCCTGTAAATACGATAGTATTAGCTATATTATATATACTAATACACCGATTTAAATTATTCTAATAGTATTATATACCTAGTAATAAGACAGATATTTCGCCCTATTTAAGCCGGTATTAGATATATTAGTAGGTAATATAAATAGTAGGATTTCTAGCCTGTAAATACGATAGTATTAGCTAATATACTAATTTACTAATTTAAACTATCCTAATAGTATTACCTACCTAGTAATAAGACGGATATTTCCTCCTATTCAGGCTAATATTAGATACGTTAGTAGGTAATATAAATAGTAGGGTTTTTAGCCTGTAAATATAATAGTATTAGCTATATTATATATATATACTAATAGATTAATATAGATTATTCTAATAGTATTATATACCTAGTAATAAGATAGATATTTCCCCCTATTTAGACTAATAGTAGATATATTAGTAGGTATTATTATAGGATAGGTAAAATATAAATAATACTAGGATTTTTATTATTTATAATCTATATTCGATATTACTAGTAAGCTGTAGTCGTACTAACTAGATATATTAAGATATCCTAATAATTACCCTAATTCCTAGTAAGAATATATAGTCTAGGAAAGACTAGGCTATTAAATTAATTAATTATCTCGTCTTACTAAACTAGGGTATACTAAGGGCTATTATTTCTAATAGAGACTGTAAATTTATTAGATAAATATAGAAGTAAATCTTCTTAGTATTAAAGGTAAGCTTACTCTATTTAATAGCTTAATATCCTTAAGCTAATAGAATATTAGAATATATAAACTAAACTACTAAAATAGTATTATAGTATTATATTACTATACTAGATAATTCTTAGTATTAGCTATTAATTATTAATAGAATATTAGCCTTACTAAATAACTCTACTAAATATAACTCTACTTACTTAGCTCCTACCTAGATCTTATATAGATTTAAGACCTAAGAATCTTTAAATCTCTTATAACTTAATAACCCTACTAAAGGCTCTTATAACCCTTCTAATAAAGCCCTTATTTATAAAATATTAGCTATACTAGCGTATTCTAACTAACTAGTTAATATAAGTAAATATAGACCTTTATATATTAGTAAGATCTTAACTCGCCCTTATATCCTTAGTAAAAGCCTTATACCCGCAGGCCTAGCGCCGGCCGCGGGGGCCCTAGGCCAGCCGCAGGCCTATTACAGCGTGTTATAAGGCCCTAGGGCCGCTCTAGGCTCCAAGGGTAGCGTTACGTAACTACTAACTAAGTAATTTCTTAAAATCTACTAGTTAGTAAATTCTAGGAAGTTATATAACTACTTACTAAGTAGAACTTTAAAAGTTTTAATATTCTATAATTAATAGGGGACTTAGGTAGTATACCCTAGAGCTACCCCTAATACTACCCTAAAAGCGACCCTGGAATTGATTAATTTAGCTGATTTCTACGCGGGGTTTATATACTAGGATAGGCTGTAGTAGGGGTTAATAGCGTAGTAGTTATAATAACCTAGGGTAGTTAATAATACGATAGCATTATTATTACGGGTACTTTAACGCTATTACCTAGCGCCTAGAAGCCTAATTATAGGATACCGTAACGCTATTACATAGCACCTAGAAGCTTAATCTTAGGGTAGCTCTAGGCGCTAGGTAGGTAGCCCTTATAGCCCCTACCTCCAGGCGGACTCGTATCTACCCCTACGGCCCCAGGGCAAGCTTTCTTAAACTACGGCCCTAGGGGCCCGGGGCGGCCCGGGGCCGGCTCTAGGTACCCCTCCGGGTTTTTAAAAATTGCCGACGTATATTAACGCTAGAGTAGACTAACTGTCAAGTCGGGATTTAGTACTAAGATTTGGTACCGACCGAATACTTAGGTTAGGGTCTTAGTACCGACCGAAATACTCGGTACTAGCTATTAGTACCGACTCGCCAAGGCCTTAATACCTTAGCGAGTCGGGTTAACCCGACTTGAATCGCCAAGGTATCGCCAAGACGCCAAGTCCCTAATAAAATAGTAAGGAGTCCTAAAAATTTTGTAGAATTATTCCTATACTAAAAATAGATTTTTTTTAAATTAGAATTTTAATATCCCCGTTAGTTCCCTAGGGATATGCATTACCTTTTTGCATTACCTTTAAAGAATCCTAGGTTAGGCTAGGTAATAATAATAATAATGCTTAGTAATATAGTAGTTAGTTATAGATATAATAGTAAATACTACTATAAATAGAAAATATTATTAATATTATAGTTATTATTTCTATAAGAATAGCTATTATCTTTCTTATTATCCTATTTACTATTAAGAATTCCCTAGGTAATAATAATAATAATAATTAGAAAAATAATAGAAAATATAGTAAGAAATACTACTAAAAATCGAAAATATTACTAGAGAAAAAAGTCTTAGTAATTCGAGTTAATACTTTAGTACTAATACTTAGTACCTACCTAGGTACCGACTCGAGGTACTTAGTACCTACCTTAGTACCGACTCGAGGTACTTAGTACTAGATTTTAGTATTAAATCGCTAAGACTCGAGTCGAGTACCCGACTCGAGTTCGAAGTACTAACTCGACGCGGTTAGTCTACGCTAGAGATACTATTACCTTTATAGTTATAAAGATAAAGGGCTACTATAATACTTACTATACTCTAATATACTTTAAGGTAGGAGACTTAGTATATCTATATCTTTATAAGGGTTATTATATTCTAGCTATCCTATCTAGGAAAACTAGTTAATAATTAGTTAGCCTATTTTATATAATTAGATAGGTTAGTCGCTTAGCTTATAAATTTATCCTTTCTAATAATATAAGAATCTATAATATTATATTAATTACCTATCTAGAGCCTATTATAGACCTTATAAATAACTTATATTAACGTTACTACCTAGATATACTAGTTATTATTAAGGGGTAGAAGAAGGAGGATATAAGGACCAGTTAGGAATATAGTACTACTATCGACGTGGCGTCTATAGTACGTAGTAGTACTGCGCTACCCCTTTACCTATAGTATATAGAGGAGGGAATTCCCCCTGAAGGGAAGGGTAGCGATTAGTCTTACTATTAATAAGAATAGAGAGTTTGATATATATATATATACGCACCGTTTATAATACTTAATAGCTACGTTATTACGTAGTACCCTTATATTTTAATTACTCTACCCTATTTAAGGGTAGTAGCCTAATTATTAGTAAGATAAGCGGAGAAGGGTTATTATAAGCGTAAGGTAAAAAGGTTAGTTAACTAGTATAAATAACCCGCCTAAATATAAGGGATTAAGCTTATAGAGAAAGCGAGTCTTAAGAATTAATTAATAAATTAATAATAGATATATTATAATTATAACTAACTATCTAGGGGTAGCTACTAGGCGTATAAACCTAGTCCCTACTACCTAAAATCTAAGAAGTACTATTATAAAGGATATAAGAACTTAAAGAAGAAGTCTCTAAGAGGTAGTAGATATAAGATCTATAATAATATTTATAAGAGTTAGAGTAGGAAATATATACTAATAATACTACTTAAGCGGGTTATTAATATTACCTATTATTAATAGAAGAATTAGAACTAAAGCGTCCTTAATATAGAACCTATATTCTTAGGCCGTAGGACCTATATATATATAATAGTAAGTTAATATAGGAATATTAAGAATAATATAATTAAAATAATTAAAATAAATATAACCTATTTTCTTAATAACTCTATAAAAGTCTAATACGCGTTATAGTATATAGCCCTAGACCTTAAAGCTATATAATATAAGTATATAAAGGATATATTAAAGGATAAAAAGTTTTAAGAATACTTTAATAATTTTTTAATAGATTAAATAGAAGATCCTTAAAATTAATATTTAATAACTAGTAAGTACTACTTAGAAGCTAAGTAAAAGGAATATTAAAAGATTATAAACTTTATAAATTACTTTACTAGGTTAAAAAGATAACTTAAGTTATTAATAGAGTATATACTTTATAATAACCTTTTAAATAAGTTATATAAGGATCTTTACAATTAACTTATAATATAACCTAATATCCTAGAGATAAGGGATACTCTTATTATATTAGCGACCTAATTAGAGCCTTATATAATACTACTTATATATAAAGATTAAAGGGATAATACTCCTACTAGGGGTTAATATCCTTAAAGAGGAAAACGAAATTTCTAAGGGTAAAGAGATAATAGCTTATATATAAAGTAAGAAGGGCGGGGTAGTATTAGGATATTACTATACCTTCCTTAAAGGCCTAAGCCTAACCTCTCTATTATTAAGTATTATAATTATTAAAAAAAGGGATATATAACTAAGGATTACTAGAGCGTAAAATTAATAGTTATAAGTATTATAATTAATAAGCCTACGGCTAATAAGATATCTAATAATAAGGTAGTTAAGAGAGGCTTAAATTTAAAAAACCCTTAAGTATTATAATTATATCTACTATTATAGTATAAAGGAAGAAGTAGATATAATAACTTATTATTATAATATAAGTAGAGCTTAAGAGCTTATAAAGAGAATTTATTATATTAATTAACTTTAAAGTAGATACTAGTTATATTAATATATACTTAATAAAGGAGTAGGATTAGGAAATAGACTTAAGCTCTAATAATACCCTATATAATAGAGTTAAGAACCTAATATTATTACTAAGTTCTTATATAAGAGAAAATTAAACTTATTAATTCTAATAATATTATATAATATTATAAAGGCGCCTTTTATATAATAGTAAACCTTAACTATAACTTCTACTTTAGGTATTTATAATTAGAGGAATAAAATCCCTAAGTAGATTAGTTTATATAGAACTAGTAATTCCTTATTAAGAAAAGTAATATTAAGGAGTACTTTAATACTATTAAAGCCCTAGAGGAGTAGCTTAATAGTATTATATTTATTACGGCGTGCTTAGGAGTAGGTAATAAAAGCCTACTATTTAAAGTTAAGCTCCCTTTAAAATTTTAGGAATTTTAAGATATCTTTTTAACTAAGAATATTAGGGCGCTATTAAATTATATATATTATAATTACGCGATTAATATAAAGGAGAATAAGGAACCTCCCTTAACCTACTTTATAACCTATTAGAGAAAGAGTTACGCGTATTAAGGGAGTACCTTAAGTAGGCTTTAAAAAAGGGATAGATTTATTATTTTATAAGTCTAGTAGGTATATTAATTCTTTTTATTTAAAAAAAGGATAGAATATTATACTTATATATTAATTATAAGGCGCTTAATAAGATTATAATTAAGAATTACTATCTACTTCTATTAATTAATAAAATATTAATAAGATTAATTAATATTAAGTACTTAACTAAGTTAGATCTTAAGGATATATATTATTACTTGTAAATAAGAAAGGGTAATAAATAGAAGATTATATTTTATATAAAGTACGGCTATTTTAAATATATAGTTATACCTTTTAAACTTATTAATATACCTACCTTATTCTAGGTATATATTAATAAAGCCCTAGCGGGACTACTTAATATTATATATATTATTTATCTAGATAATATTCTTATCTACTCCTAGGATAAAAAGTCTTATATTAGAGTTATAAAGGTAGTATTATAATATCTTTATAAATTTAAACTTTATATTAGCTTAAAGAAATATAAATTTATAATAATAGAAGTAGAATTCCTTAGCTTTATTATTAGTTATAATAGTATATATATAGATTTATATAAAGTAGATACTATAATAGAATAGCTAGAACCTAGAAGTATTAAGGATATTTAGATCTTTTTAGGGTTTACTAATTTCTATTATTATTTTATTAAATACTATTCCTTTATAACTACGGTATTAATAGACTATCTAAAAAATAATTATCTATATATTAAAAATAGAAAGTTAATATTAAATAATATTATAAGAGTAGTATTTAAGTAGTTAAAGTAACTCTTTTAAGAGGCGCTATTACTTATATATTTTAACCTTATAAGAGAAATCTAATTAGAGACTAATACTTTAATTCTAGTTATTATAACTATTTTATTATAAAAGTTCCTAATTAATATTAAAGGGGTAGAAGTAGAATAGTATTTTATTACCTTCTACTCTTATAAGTTATATTTAGTAGAAACTAGATATAAGACTTATAATTAAGAGCTACTTATAATAGTTAAGGCGTTCTAGATATAAAGGTACTTCTTAGAAGGTAGCTTATACCTAATTATAATAATTATTAATTATAATAACTTAAGGTATTTCTAGATAATATTATTATTAATAAGGAGATAAGTATATTAGGTAATAAAGCTTATAATACATAACTTTAAGATATACTATTATATAAGTATTAAGAACCTAGCTAACGCCCTATTAAGGTAACTAGATTATATACTAGTAATGGATAAAGAAGATACTTATCTATTAATATTATAAAATAAGTTAAAGAATATTAGGTATATTCCTTTTAATAAGTACTATATATATAGTATTTATAAAGGTTTATAAGATAATAAGGCCTATAATTATAAATAGTATAAAAGGTTAAAGATAGGGCTTAGGAAGCCTTATACCCTAAAAATAAGGGAGAGTAACGCGCTTTTAAGGATATAAAGCGGCGTAGGTAATAGCTTAAACCCTATTATAAGATAGTTTAATATTAATTAAATAGTACCTAGAAGGTATATTATAACCGCGTTAATAATAGAGCGCGTATAGAATAAGTATAATAACTTAATATTAGAGATACTCTAATATCTCTAAGAGGGAGATAAGGATATTTATAATAAGAAATAATTATTAAAGTCTTAGGGCTATAAAAAGGCTATTAATATATCTTTATTAATAGATAAGATAAGGGTCCTTTATAAGGGCGGCGTAGTTTTTATACCTAATAATAAAGTAATTAGATAAGAAATCTTAAAGCTTTATTATAATAACCCTTACGCTAGCTACTACTTATAAAAGTATATATAAGAGCTTATTAAGTAAAAGTTCTATTAGAAATTAATAGGATAAGATATTTATAATTATATATAAGAATACTTAACCTATTAATTAATAAAGCTACGTAGATATACTATTTATAATATACTATTATTATTATTAATACTTATAAGACCTTTTTAAGAAATTATAATAGATTTTATTATAAATCTCCTTTTAAGTAAATAAAAGGGTGGTATTTATAATATAATCTTAGTAGTTATAAACTACTATATTAAGGTAGCTAGGTATTTACCTATTATAAAGATAGTTAATATTATTAGTATTATTAACCTATTATACTATAAAATCTTTTTAAGGTTTAATTAACTAGAAGGTATTATTAGTAATTAAAGGATAGTATTTATAAGTAGCTTCTAGGTAGCTATATATTATTATACTAATATAAAAAGAAAGCTTAATATTACTTTCTACCCTTAAATAGATAATTAAATAGAGAGATAGAATAGTACGCTTAAGTAATATTTATACTACTATTCTACTTAGAGATAAGATAACTAGGTAGAGTTACTTTATTTAGTAGAGTTTATATATAATTATATAAAGTATACTAGTACTAGGTTACCTTTATATAAGGCGCTTTATAATTACTTACCTAAGCTAAATATAAAGCTTTTAGAGCTACTATTAAGAGAAGTCCTATTAATAAGGGAAAGGATTAAATTACTTTAAAAATAAAGGGAAGGTTTAGAGTAGTACTTATATTAAATATAAGCTATATAAGTAGAGTATATAAATAAATAGTAAAAGTAAAGATAATATAATATAAGTAATTATATCTTATTAAATATAAAGTATATTAGATTAATATAAATAACTAAGAAATTATTATAATATTATCTAAGGCCTTTTAAGGTCCTTAATTATATTAATAGTTAGGTATATAGGTTATAACTACCTAATACCTTTTATATATATAATATCTTTTATATCTTACTTATAAAGCTATATTAAGGTAATAGTAAGAGTATTATAAAAGCTATATAAGTAGAGCTTATAAATAATAAAGATAAATAGAAAGTTAAAGCTATTCTTAACTATAAAATCTCTTATAATAAACCTTAATATTTAGTAAAGTAGAAGGTTTAATCTTATAATTATAATTAATAGCTATATAAGCGGGACTTAGTTAATATACTAAATATATTAGAAAGATTTAAGTAGGATTACCCTAAGATATAAAGTTTATATTATATAGAAGGGGAAATAATTTCTATTATTATAAATAAAAAAGAAAAGATACTTAATATAATTAAACTATTAAGGGCGCTATAAGAGAGGGCTATTATATTATACTAATAGTAGTATTAGGCCTATTACTATTACTACTATTAGTAATAGGAGTATCCTCCTTATTATCCTCTTCTTTATCCTTTATAATAGGAGGGAGGCGCTCTTATATTATATTAATAAGGCTTTAATAATACTTTAAAAGGGGAGATAGAGTAATATATATATATTAATAAAGGATATTAAGAATACCCTTTAAGGTATTTATAATATAAATAGTAATAGCTAGGTTAACTCTAATAGAAGCCGTAGTAGTAGTAGGGGTAGAGGAGGCGCGGTAAAGGTAATAATAATACTATTAAATAAGCCTATTAAAGGTTCGCTAGAATTTAGCGAGTTAAGGGAGGTTAGAGTTAGTATTTAAAGTAGTTATAATATCTAAGGATTAAAGAAGGCGCGTATAAGTATAGTAAGTATAAGTAGGGATCTCCTATTAATAATTAATATTAAGATCTTTATAATAATTATATCTAGTAGAGCTAGGGGAGGCGTATATATAGGTTATACTACTAAAGGGGTAAATAAAGCCTTAACTAAAAATATTAGACTTATAACTTTTTAAATTAGAATATAATATAATAAAGGTATATTATATAAGATAATATAAAAATAGGCTAGGAGTAGCTTAATAGGGGAGGTTATATATTATTATAAGTAGAGGGGGTAGTAGTAGTCTTCTTTTAATTAGTAGTAAGGGTAAGTTTATTATTAAGGATTACTTATAAAATAACTATTAGAAGTATAAGGAGGTATAATAAGGCGCGGAGGGGGTAATAATATAAATAAGACTTAAAAAGGACTTAATATAATTAATAAAAAATAAAGATATTATAATTAAAAGAATAATATTAAAGTTATATAAAGAAGGTACGCCTTAAGTACTTAATAAACCCTTAATAGTAAAAACTTCTTATTTACTTTAAAATACTAAGACTTCTACCTACTTTGATAATAAATTAATAAAGGATAATAGGAAGTATAATAGGAATATATTATAATAGAGGATTATATATAAGAATAGTATCTATAATTATTATAATTTAATAAAACTATAGATTCCTCTAGGCTTAGCTTAGAGGGTCTTATAATTAATTATATTATTATACTCTTATTAAAGGTATATTTTATTACTAAAGAAATATCTTTTATAAGTTATAACCTTTTATACTCTTAAAGCCTAAGAGCCTAGATAGGCAGATAATTATAAGGATTAATTAAGAATATAGTACTACTATTAACGTAGCGTCTATAATATATAGTAGTACTACGCTACCCCTTTACCTATAGTATATAAAGGAGGGAATTCCCTCTAAAGGGAAGGGTAGTAATTAGTCTTACTATATTACTAATTACAGTTGTAATAATATCTATCTAATTACTAGGTATATAATACTATTAGAATAATCTATATTAGTCTATTAGTATATATATATCATATAACTAATACTATTATATTTATAAGCTAAAAACCCTACTATTTATATTACCTACTAATATATCTAATATCAACTTGAATTAGAGGAAATTCCCGTCTTATTACTAGGTAGGTAATACTATTAGGACTATTTAAATTAGTATATTAGTATATAAGCTAATACTATTACATTTATAGGCTAAAAGTCCTACTATTTATACTACCTACTAATATCTCTTTACTATAATAGAAAATGCGGGAATTAGGACCCTAAGCTTATCATAGCTTATTAGTTAGTTAATAAGTCCTCTAGATTCCTTTCCTAGACTAGCGCGAATATTAAAAGTCTAATATTTCTTTATATTCTACCTACCTACCTACTAACGCTTTATAATATTTTCTATTTAAATTAAGTTATATAACTTACTTTTAGCTATCTAATACTTTAAGAATAATAAAAATCGATCTAGTAGTTTAAAAGATATATTAGAATAAATAGATTTACCTACTAATATTAGTCTAACTATCTAATATCTTAGTATATCCCTACTACCCGACTAATTTTTTCTTCCTACCTTATTTTTATTATTTAATATATTATTATAGATATTATTCCTCCCCCCTATAATCTACGTCTTATAAGCTATACTAATTATCTTTAAAGTATATATTATTACCCTTCTTATACTAAATATAGCTCCTCTAGCTCCCTACTAATACCTTCTAAGCGCGTAGCTCTTTCTAAGCTATAACCTAATACTATTAATAAGAGGGTTAAATCTTATAAGAGTAATAGTATAAGGCGTACTAGACGCTTAAAGAAGACTAATTCTAAAACCTAGGTTAGATCTAGGAACCTACTAGTAAACCCTAGAGATATTTTATTAATGGAACCTTACCTTAAAGAAACTCTATTAGGTACTTACCCTTATAACTACCTTAATAAGGGTATTACTCCCTAGTAGTATATAGCCCTTACTAATATAACTATTAAAGTACTTATTCTACCTAGGGACCCCTAGTAACCTACTCCCCTAGCCTTTAAAGAAGCCCCTTAAGAATTCGCTCCCTAGCCTCCCTCTAAATATAATTAAAGTACCCGTTACTAGTATACTTAATAGGAGGCTAATATAGATAATAATACTAAGTACTAACCGCCTATCTAATAAGGCCTATATTAACGGGGGAATAATATATATTAGGGGCGGACGCTAGGCTAGGGATATTAAGTATATAGGGATCCCTAGAAAGTAGGAGATATAGTACCCTACCTAGTTAATAGATTATTTAATACCCCTACGAATAGATATCTATACTATAACGTACTATTATAGAAAAATAAATATACTAGTAGTAGGGGCAGTTAATAGCTATACTATAATAGTAGGAAGAATAATTAGCCGTCCCCTAACTAGTTATATAAGCTAGCTAATATTAACTTATTACTTAAGGGGCCTTAAAAGGAGGTAGAGCTTAAGATATAATTTATTAATAAATTACTTAGTAATATAGATAATATTATTATTAATAGATAGTCTATATAAAGGAGGACTATACGTAGTAAAGAATTTTTAGATAATATTATTAGTTATAATAATTATCTCTCCTTTACTAGTAAGGGTATAACTAATATTGATACCTATATTAATTAAACTACCTTCTAGATCTAGGGGTCTATTTATTATCTAATAGGTCCTCTTATTACTAATAATAGCCTTAGGCTAAAATTCGCCTAGATCTATATACTAGATAGTATATAGGAGTAACTAGATATTTACTATTAATATTTTAATAATTTAAATTAAGATACCCTTACTTCCGCTTAGTATACCCTCTAGTCTATTAACTTATACGTCTAGGGGTTTAAATCCTACTATAACCGCCTTAAAGAGGATAAATTATAATATCCTATTAATACTATAAGTATTTATATCTAATAGCTAAATCCTAAATAATAGGATAAGGGTACTTATAATTAGCCTACCTTTATAGAAGTCGCCCGTATTATAATAACTCCTAATAACGCTATAAGAGGCCGGATTAAGTAGGATATCTATATTAAAACTATTAAGGGGGGCCTTATATTAATTCCTAATTAGTATCCTTCCTATATAGCCCTCTAATATCTACTCCTATTTTTATTTAGTAAATAGTTATAGTATAACCGCCTCCTATTAGCCGGCTATTAGCTTCTAGGCGATTATCTACTATATATATTATAATAGAACCGTGTTACTAGTATACTTACCTAATATACCCTAATTAGTAGCGATAATAAACTAGAGTAGGAAGATAGTAGTAACCCTAAGTAGGAGCTAGACTAGTATATTACCGGCGAGTATATACCTTAGGGTTATAGTAGGTCTTAGCGAGTAATAAGATAATAATTTTATATAAAATAGATATAAGTAAAACTATTTAATATATTTCCCTAGTTATTTTCTAGACCTAAATCTACTTAGTTATAAATAGTTCTAAATTATTTAGATAATAGCTAGGGGGTAGTTAATATAATTTAAATAATTAGTTAATTAATATCTAGATCCGGCCTAATTTCTTTAATTATACTATTAATAGCGGATATCTATTTAGCTACTAGGCTACTAATATCTAGATATTAATAGAGCTTAATAACCTAAATTAGTATTATTAGAATTGATAGACTATTTAAGTAGACTACTACTCTAGCCTAATAGATAGGCTTAGTACTAATCTAGATATCTTACTTAAAGATATTAGTAGTAAGGTAACTATCCTCCCGTTAATAATACTAGGAAGCCTACGTACAATAAAAGCGAGAATATAAGACGCTATAATAATAGTCTAAAAAAGGGGTAAACCTAATTTTTTTATTACCTTTATATATAATTCTAAGTAGCCTAATATTTAAAGCTTACTAGAACCTAGTTAGATAGTAGAGTACTATTATAATCTAATTACCCGTATCTTTAATTAGAAGCTCTAGGAGCTAATAGAGGACCTTCTTAAGTAATATATCCTTAGTATTTATATAGGCTACTATTATATTATTAAGTTTTAGAAGCGAGGTCTCCTATATACTTATATTCTCCTTATTATATAGGAAGAGGATTAGATCTAGATAGTTAGTAATATTAATAGTATTATTTAAGGATTTATCCCCCCTTAATAGGATAATAATATACTACGGGAGTTAGTCTTATAGTATATAGTTTATAATTATTATACTAGGGTCCCTAGTAATAGATATTTTAGTTAGGAGAAGAATTATTATAGTAAGGCTTTTCTAAAGGATTTTTACTAAGAGATATCTTTTATACCTAATAGGAGTTATCCTTTCTATAAATATCTAGTTAGCCCCCTTAAACCTAATTCCTCTATTAATAATAGGTAGGTTATCCCTTATAACCCGTACCTATTAAAGAAATATAATACCTATATTAATATTAAGATCTATAGCTCTATTAAGTCTATTTTCTATCTATATAAATATATTTATAAGGGACCTAATTAGGTTAATATCTCCCTTACTAGAAATTATATATATAATAATAATAACCCTACCCTTAATAGCTAGTTATAATAGTAAGGGGAGTTAGTAGATAAGATTATAGAGTACTAGTCTACTTACTAGATTAGGTCTACTAAGGCTATCTAGAAGATACTCTTATTTAGTATAAGTAATATAAAGCCTTATATTAAGTATTTATAGATCTACCTCCTAGACTAATAGTATACCCTTTTTAAGCTAGCCGATAATTAAGCTACTAATAAGGCTATTAAATAAAAGCTAATAGATAGTAATAAGCTTTATAGGACTATATTAGTAGAGTTTTTTAATATAAACTATCTTGCTAAGGAAGCTTATAATAATAGTTAGCTATTACCTTTTATAAAATAGAATAGGAAACGTCTAGCTATTATAAGAGATCTACTTAACTATCTATACGCGGATTTTCCTAAGTTCTTTACCTAGAATAAAAGAAATAAAGAATAGAAAATATATAAAAAAGGTAAGACTCTTAGGCGTATTAATTTTATTAGTCCTAAAATTAAGGATCTCTACTATTACTAACTACTCCTCTATTATATTAAGAGGGCTATATTATTTAATAACCTCTAGATAGTAGACGGCTAGCTAATAGGTTAAAAGGAGGCCTATATAGAGCTTAGGTTAACTAAAAATAATAGATATACTAATAAGATTCTTAATAAGGGAAAGGATTTTTAGGGAGGTTATAGGCTACGTAGTCTTTTTATATTAGTATTAGTTAAATTCTAACCTACTAATACCCTTACCTTATAGAATAAGTATAAGGAGTATATCTTAAATAACTACTTATACCTCCTATAATAGGATTTTTTAATACTTTAAATCCTAGATAATTATTATAAGTAATAGTTCTTTACTAAATAGTATACCCTTTACCTAATTAACGGCTAATTAGAATATTAATTAACCCCTAAATATACTAAGGATCTAACCTAATATAGCCTACCTATTCTAACTATTCTATTTAATAATTTTAACGATATTCTAAACAGACTTTTACGGGAAGAAATATCTTATTAAATTACCCCTAATAAGGCTAAGGTCTTATAGAATAGGCTAAATACTAACTAATACTACGCTACTAATTAGATTATCACCGCTATTAACGCTAATACTAATAATAAATTTAGTACTTTAAGTATACTAGAGGGACTAGTAAGATAATAGTATAAAATACTATTATAGAAAGGCTACGTTCCTAATAAAAGGTTACTCTAATAGTAGCATCTTTTAGTATTATATTAATACTATTATAGGGAGGTTAGACTACTTACTTATAATTTAAGATACCCCTAGACTCTAATACTACCTCCTTATATAGGATTAAGAAGGGTACTAATCTTACTAAGCTAATTAAGTAAGCTTATATTATCTTTTAGGATAAGTCTCTTATATAAAGTTAATATAATATAGAAGCTATTAGTCGTAGCCTTTAAAATATCTATAATAATAACTAGGCTTATTTTAGGGGTAAGGTAGTCTACTTTTATAATAACTTCTAATAGATACTCCTAGTTATTCTAGGAGGATCTAGTAGCTAGGTTATTAAGGTATATCTTTAAAAGGCCTATTTCTAGAATAAGGTTATATATTTAAATCTTACTATTAATAAGTAACTTAATAATCCTAACCTAATAGATATTATATATTATAAAATAGGACTATTTATAAATAATCTCCTCGCTATTAGTAATAGTATTAATATCTAGAAGAGCTCTACTACTAATAAAGACGTATTATATTAGAAATATAGTTATACTCTAGGAAACGCTATTAATAATTTAGTTAATAATATTTATACTAATATTAGGATAAATATCTCTTAGAGGGATTATCTATTAGAATAGGCTATTCTTATTATTATTAATATAGATATTACTAGTATTAATACTAAGATAATATTATATATCCCTAGTAATATAATAATATACTAGAGTATTAATTATACTATATTAGAAGAAGATAATAAACTCTTCCCCCCTAAGTACTTTTATAGGTTTTATAAACCCTCCCTACTATCTTATAAGCTATATATTAAGCTAGGCGTACTAGTTATATTATTAAGGAACCTTAATCCGCTATATCTATATAATAGGACCTAATTATAAGTAATAAGATATAGTAAGTATATCTTTAAGGGGGAGATTATAAGTAGTACTTATAACGGCGAGAAGGTAATACTATTTAAGATACTATTATAGTCTAAAGAAAATAATAGGCGGATTCCTACCCCCTTTATTTATAAGTAGTACCCTATCTAACTAGCGTTTATTATAACTATTAATAAATTATAAGGCTAATTAATAAAGTATATAAGTATTAACTTATAGAATAGGCCTACTTTTAGTTATAATTAGTTATACGTAGCTCTATCGCGGGTAATAAGATAGGGAAACCTCTATATTATTAGGCCTAAAACTCCTAAATATATATCTAGCTAAATAATAAGAAATAATATATATAAGTAGGTACTATTAGATAATAGGTAGACTACCCTTAATATATTAATCGCGACTTATTATTAATACCTAGATCCTATTAATAGCTACTTAGTAGCTTATAAGAATACTAATTATAATATTAGAAGTATAAAAACGACCTAATACTATACTTAGTTATATAGTTATATCTTTATATTAGGCCGTAATATTAGACTTTCTAATAATAAAAATAAGCTATTCTACTATTTAATTTATTAAATACCGCCGGTTAAACTTTAGAGGGCTAGATAAATACTAGGTTATATAAACTCCTATATCTAATAGATTCCTCTATATAATATAATAAATCTAGTATAACTATTAATAGGTATTATAAGAGTATAAAAGATATATTATAATATAAAGGGTATAATAATTTAAGAATTATATTAAATAGTCTAGTAGCGTAGAAGTTATTAGTAGAATAGAATATTACTATACTAGATATCCTATAATTAGTTAGATACTTAGTAGATAGTATTAGTCTTTTAATACTTCTATCTTGATAATAATAATATCTTTTCCTAATAATAACTAATATAATAAGTCGTCTAATAATAGTATACTTAGTTTTATCCTATTAATCTTAAATAGTAATATTACGGTAGAGTTATAATATAATAAGGCCTAATAACTATTTATTAATACTCTAGTACTAGGTAACTATTATAAATAATCCCTTAGTTTAAAAATTAATATCTTTAGTAATATTCACCCTATATCTCCTATAATACTTAAGGGGGATCTAAGTAGCTATAAAAGTTTATATAAATATCTATTATATTTTAACTTTAATTTACCTTATAACTATTATTACTTATTAATAAATAGAATAATTATACTTTTAAGTATACTTTTTCTAAGTAAAAATCTTGAATTTTTATAGGTATTTTCTAGTATCTAATATTAGTCTAAATAGAGGGAAATATCTATCTTATTACTAGATATATAATACTATTAGAATAATCTATATTAGTCTATTAGTATATATATATCATATAACTAATACTATTATATTATAAGCTAAAAATCCTACTATTTATATTACCTACTAATATATCTAATATTAGCTTAAATAGAGGGAAATATCTATCTTATTACTAGGTAGGTAATACTATTTAAAACTTCTAAATTAGTATATTAGTATATTAGCTAATACTATCGTATTTATAAGCTAAAAATCCTACTATTTATATTACCTACTAATATATCTAATATTAGCTTAAATAGAGGGAAATATCTATCTTATTACTAGATATATAATACTACTAGAAAATACCTATAAAAATTCAAGATTTTTACGTTAGAAAATCACCCCTACTACCTAGTATTTAGTAGGTGACGTGAATTACGGGGAGTATATTAGACATGTTAGTAGGTAGGGTAAATAGTAGGAAGTATATTAGATATACTAGGCTATTAATAACACGAATATTTCCCCCTATCTAAACTAATATTAGATATATTAGTAAGTAGCTTATATATATAATAATATTAGCTATATTATATATATATAGTAATAGACTAATATAGATTATTCTAATAGTATTTTATACCTAGTAATAAGACGGATATCTACTTCTATTTAAACTAATATTAGATATATAGTAGGTAATATAAATAGTAGGGAGTATATTAGATATATTAGTAGGTAGCTTATATATATAATAGTATTAGCTATATTATATATATATAGTAATAGACTAATATAAATTATTCTAATAGTATTATATACCTAGTAATAAGACGGATATTTCCTCCTATTCAGACTGATATTAGATACGTTAGTAGGTAATATAAATAGTAGGGTTTTTTAGCCTGTAAATATAATAGTATTAGCTAATATAGTAATAGACTAATATAGATTATTCTAATAGCGTTCTATACCTAGTAATAAGATAGATATCTACCCTTATTTAGACTAATATTAGACACGTTAGTAGGTGACGTGAATAGTAGGAAGTATATTAGACATGTTAGTAGGTAATATAAATAGTAGAGAGTAAATTAGACACGTTAGTAGGTAGGTAGGTAGCCTGTATATGCGATAGTATTAGCTAATATACTAATAGACTAATATAGATTATTCTAATAGCGTTCTATACCTAGTAATAAGATAGATATCTACCCCTATTTAGACTAATATTAGACACGTTAGTAGTACGTTAGTAGGTAGATATTAGATACGTTAGTAGGTGACGTAAATAGTAGGAAGTAAATTAGATATATTAGTAGATAGGTAGGTAGCTTATATATGTAATAGTATTAGCTAATATACTAATAGACTAATATAGACCATTCTAATAGGTTTATATACCTAGTAATAAGACGGATATTACCCCCTATTTAGGCTGATATTAGATACGTTAGTAGGTAAGGTAGTAGAATAGGTAATTTATAAATAATAATAGGATTTTTATTATTAGTCTAATTATTCTAGCCGTTAGTATATAGAATTTAGTAGGTAAATTTATTTATAATAATATATCTTTTAAACTACTAGACTAATTTTCGTAATTTTTAATATTTTAAATAGCTGTAAATATATTATATAATATTATTTAAGTAGAAAATATTATAAAGGGTAGGTATATAATTAGATAGAATATATAGAATCTAAAGACTTTAATATTCCTTATAAAGGGAAGCTAAATCTAAATAGGGAAAGTAGTAGAACTACTCTATAAATATATTAGCTAAATAGGTATAAGAGATCTTTAGAATTTAAGATTCCGTATTTTCTATTATAGTAAGAAGATTAGAATAATCTAAGTTAGTATATTAGTATATATAATATAGCTAATACTATTATATTTACAAGCTACCTACCTACTAATATATCTAATATACTTCCTACTATTTACCCCGCCTACTAATATATCTAATATTAGTCTAAATAGAGGGAAATATCTATATTATTAATAGTCTAGTATATCTAATATACACCCTACTACTTATATTATCTATTAAATACTAGGTAGTAGGGGTAAATTTCTAATATAAAAATCTTGAATTTTTACAGGTATTTTCTAGTAAAGTAAATAATCTATTAGATAAGAGGTCTAGGAGATCTTTAGGGTTTAAAATTCTAAATATCCTATTATAATAAGAAGATAATTATTAAGTTAGATTATAACTATTTCTATCTTTAATAAGATAAGAATATTTTATTAAATATAAAGAGAGTCTATTAAAGCTAAGAGTAAGTATAATTATATAGATATAAGAGATATCTACTAAGGCTTATAGATTAATATCTAACCTATCTAATTTATATATAGTTAGAGTAGCTTAAGTACTAATCTATATAATTATAACGAGAAGTATAATACTTAGGCGTAATATAAGGACTATAAGTTCCGATTATAATAAATTACTCTATACGCGCCGGCTAACCCCAAGCTTGTAAGCGTAGAATCTAATTAGTAAGAGCTTGCTCCTCCTTAGGGCTAAGCCTTTATAACGTTACTATCGGACTAGCTGTATCAGTATTCCGTTAATACGGTTCTAAAGGTAGTCTTTAGGACTCCATGTTGCTTTGCGGCTTTGTACTAAGAGAAGGTACTTTTTACGTCCCTCTAGTACTTGAACGCGAGTTCTGTATATTCATCTAAGGATATCCTTGACTCTAGGGGTAATTTCAGGGTCGGGGGAGCTATATTAATATATGAAGAAGGGTTGCTAAGGGTAGAAAATTTCGTATACTATAATATCTAGGGGGTTAGTCCCTGCTAGAAAAGTGCTAAGACGCTAATAACTAACCCCCTAGATACCTAGTACACGCTAGTAGCCCTATAGGGATAGCCTAAAGGGTAGGTTAGCCCCTATAAGGGTTAGACCTTCTTATTAAAACATATTGAAATAGGATGTAATTAGTTAGACTAGCCGCGTACTAGACGCGCGCTAGTACCCGTCTTAGTATCTTATATATCCTATCTCTCTCTACTTATATAGCTAGTAATATAATAACTATTACTATTCTACCTATTTTAAAAGGTTATAAGCCTAGGCGTAGGGTATTTATTTATTTATTTACCCTACGACTAGTATTAATACTATCCCTTATAAATTACCTTTATATTAATTCTACGTACCGCCGAAAAAGGGGGCTAGGGAATCTACTAGTAGAGATTTTCGCTAAGACAGCTAAAATCCCCCTAACTTAGTAATAGTAACCCCTTAGTAAGTAGTTCGCTAATTATATAAATAATATCTATTTCTTATATATACTAACTACCTTAGTAATAGTTATTTATACTTATTACCTAGCTAATACTATAGATAACATATAGTATTCTTATAAAAGGGGGCTAGGAAGATAGAGAAGGCTAGGAATATTTATTAACCTCCTTATAAATTAGCTATATCTATCCTATCTTCCCTAGATTCTTCTCTCCGTCCTTCTTATTATTATTCTAATTACTTTATACTAGAACTTAAAGAATCTAAATAAGAAATCTATTAATAGTTAACTAAGATTTACCTTAAAGATCTTCTAGCTAACCTTTAAGTAAATTACTACTTCCTTAGTTTCTTATATCTCTACTAAGATATTAGCTATAAAATTAACTAAGAGGTAGCTACTACTATTAATTATTAGGGGATACTATTAGATAATACCTCCTTTATACCTTTACTAATACTAGAACTTTATCCATAAAACTAATTACTATTATTTTTAATGAAAGGCCTTAGAATACTAGGTAAAAGTATTATCTTTAGCCTTACTACTAGGTAAAGACTACCTTTTATATATTTATAGTTACTAACGCTAGTACTAACTTAGTCTTTAATACTAAATCTATATAATCTAGATACTAAGACTAAAGATATAGGTATACCTCCTACCGGTATTAAAGTAGAGATTAGAGGGGGTAGTAACTACCCCCTTACACTCGTTCCTATACTAGAATCTAGCTGTAACTAGCTGTTATACTCCCGTAATATATAGTCCTATATTATCTTTAATAGCTTTAGAGCTATCCTTAAGATAGACTGTATTATCCCTATAACCTAAAATCTTTAGGAGATTTAGGATAATAAGTATAATAAGGCCTATAAGGTAATAAAAGTATATTATAATACTAATACTTATAGTATAATTAAGGATAAGACTATCCATTTAATAGCCTAGAAGATTCTTAAGGAGTTTTATAAGCTTTAAGGTACTAGTATTCTTAATAAGACTATCTATAATTTTAATACCCTCTTTTATACTAACTATAAAGATATTAGTAATTATATAGGTAAATTTAGAACTATTAACTCTAACCTAATTAACCTAGGATATAAGCTCCTTTATATCTTTATTATTAATACCTACCTCTAGTATCTTAGCGCGAAGTTTAATACCTTTTAAAGTATATTTATTTAGACGTATACTATTACTACTAAAGAAGGTACTATAATAGTTTTATTTAATAAACTTATACTAGCTATAGTAAATAAAGAAGCTCGCTAGAACTTTATAAAGTCTTCTATTATAGCTACTATTATAGCTACTACTCGTCTACTCCGCTAGGCTAGGTTAAATATATAGTATAGTAATAAGTATTATAACTACTATAATTATTTAGGCTATATAGAGTCTAACTACTAGATTAAGTACCCTAAGTTAATAAAGGCCTTCCTTAAGACGGTTAAGGTAGATAAGAGCTGAAACTAAGGGGGCCGTAGCTAAGGGGGTAGTAATACTAGAGGTAAGCGTCCCTATATACCTACGGAGTCTAAAGACCTAGTTATTAGCTTTATAACTATACTAGATATAACTAGCCTTACTACTACTATCCTCCTAGATATAGTATATAGCTAATATATTATTAATAATTAAGATATCCTTAAAGAATATAAGGTAATTCTTAAGTCCCCTATTTATAGGATTAGCTAAGCTAGTCCTTATATAGTAGGGCGTAGCACCGCGGTTATCCCTTATAAGACTAGTAAGGGAATTAGGGTAAAAGTACGCCTTACTAATATCCTTTATATCCTAGATACCTAATTTAATTTAATTTTAGTATCTTAGCTACTTTATCTTAGGGTTAAAGTCTCCTTTAGCTTATAAGAGTATACTATTACTTATAAAGGCTACGTCTTTATATATACCTAATATAATAATATCTTCTACCTTAATACCTAGGATTATCTAACCCTAGCCTTTATAACCTTAGTAACTATATCCTAGCTTCTTCTAGAGTTAAAAGTATATATATTCGCGGCCTTTTAAGTCTCCCTATCTATTAGCCTCTAGTATACCCGTATAGGTTATTTAGGCTAATAGAACCTAAAACGGCTAATAAATATATCTAATAGAATTAACCTTAATAAGATTATCTCTAAGGATTATATATATAATATCTATATAGAGACCTAAATAATAAAGGCTCTGTATAACTATCCTATTACCCTAGGGAAGTACCTATATAAGCGTATTAATAGTAACTTAGTAGGCCCTTATAAGGTCTATAAGGGGATCGCTATAGCTTATAATAGCTCCTAATTCTTTAATATAGTATTATATAATTATACTAAGGAATTAGATATTACCCTACTTAAGGCTAAAAGTAAGTTCCTCCTAGCTTTTAAGGCCTTTAAGGTAAACTAGGAGTATCTTATATAATATATATAACGCTATTATATTAATAGTAGAGGGGAATTTAACTCCGTAGCCTTTATAAAGTACTACTAGGTTAATAGTATTATCTAGGAGAGTATAATATAAGATACTCCCTAGGCTAATAGGTTTATAAGGCGTCTTAGTAAGACCCTAATAAATAAGGCCTATACTATACTTATAGATAGTAGGATAGATTATAAGTACTAGCCTAAATTTATTTAAGCGGCTAGCTACCTCTAAAATAGGTCCCTCAAGTCTAGTATTAAGATAATACCTTATAAGAAATCTAATAGCTATTAGCCTAACCTCTCCTATTTATAAGTCCTTAGCTCTTAGGCCTTCTATTATACTAGTAGGACTACTACTAAAATTAGTTACTTTAAGGCCTATTCCTATCTAAGTTAACTTATTAGTTATAAAGGCGAGACTATCTACTATCTTATTAATAATAAATCTAGGAAGCTTACTTAGTTATCTAACGTCTACTTTATTAAGAAAGTCCCCGTAGGTTATATTAAAGAATTAAAAGCTAAAAGGTATATATCTATAAACCTCCCTTACTACTCTAAGTAGGTAGCTAGCGATATAAGGGGGTAATCTCCCTCTAAAAGTAAAGTATTATTAACCTAGATTAAAGATATACTACTAATCTACGTTAATATACTACTAATCTATATTAAAGACGTAGTAGCTAGGGATAAATCCTACCCTAAGACCCCGTTAGATATCTGGCTTAAACTAAATTAGGCCTATCTAGTAATATTTTATTAGGATACTAATAAGCTCCTATTATTAGCTAGGGTCCTATTTAATTACCTTAAATTTAAAATACCTCCTAATAAACTATATAATAACTCCCTAGATCTACTAGTAATATTCGCCTTCCTAATAATAGCTAAAGGCATGGAGCTATTTAAACCTAAATTATATAAGGAAGTTATAGTAAATAATATTAAGAAGGACTAGGAAGTAGTATTATAAGATAAATTTAACTCCCTTACGTAGAATAATATATAGGTACTTAGATAGCTACCTCTAGATTAGAAGGTACTCTAGGGGAAGTAGGTATTTAAATTAAAAATGGGGCCTTATAATAAAGTCCTCTATTATAAGGTACGCTAGTTAGTTAGAGGCTTTAAATAGTAGGAAGGGATTAACTATAATAAGACCTTTACTTTAGTAGTAAAGCTAATAAGTTATAAGGCTATCTTCGTACTAGCTATATTCTTTAACTAGGAACTAAACTAAATAGACGTTAAGTATAAGGCCTATACCCGCTAGCTCTATAGCGGCGTATTAGGTAATAAAAGATATAGAGTTATATTATAGGGTTTAATAATAGGTATAAGTCTATTAATAGATTAGGTAGTAGGCCTATTATAGTAGTAGAACTAATCTCTAAGGAACTTAGAAGAATAATAAGGGATAGCTAGGAAGATATATATCTACTAAGTATAAGCTTAATCTAGGCCTCCTATTACTAGGACGTTACCCCGTATTTCTAAGGAAGGTTACTTAAAGTAGGTTATAAGGTAGCGCGTAAGGCGTATATATACCTAAGCCTAATAAGTACCTCCCCTCCTAGGCCCTAGTCCCTAGGGCTAATAAGATTAACTAGAATACTTATTAAAAAACTATAAAACTACGTAGGAAAAATAAGGGAAAAGAGTTATTTAATATACTACTATTAATATAGTATTAGTATTAGCTAGGCTAGACGCGCGTACTAAAACCTTTTATAAGGAGGTAATAATATTATCTAGTAATTAGTAATAGAGTATATTAATAAATTATCTAGATAGTATATATATACTTCTAAACTATTTATATCTTTTAATTATACTAAGATAATATATAATATAATTTAGAATTATTCTAAATACCTTTAATACGTAGTTAGATACTTAGCTTATTTACTTTAAGTATTAAGGTATATAATATTTTTATATAATTAATATTATTATATACTAGCGGGGAATAATTTATTAGGTATAAGTGTTAGTAATATATATTAATAATAATATAGAAATAAAAAGGTAATATTAACTAGTAGGCGCGTATACTTTATTATTAATAATAGACTAAATATTTATAGATATAAGATATAATAAGTAACGCGTTACTTTAATATATTAGTTATAAAATTAGATAGAACCTTTATTATTATTATTATAATTTAAATAGCTTTAAAGGAAACTACGCTAAGATAGTATTATAGGATATTAATAAAGTTTTTATCCTAATATTTAAAACTTCTTATAACTCCTTTAGCCTCTCTTATAAGTAATTACTTTAACTTAATAATATTATAAAATATATTTATTAATATATATAGTATTCTTATTATATATTATATATAATATTTCTCTTATAAGTACTTATAATATCTTATTAATATTATATAATATTTATTAATATATTAATATTACATATAAATATTAACTTATTTTAAGTATATTTACTTACATATATTATATAATAGCTTACTAACTTATATAATATATCTCTTCCTTATAAGACTTATTTTATAAAGGGTTTAGATAATTATAAATAAGGTAATACTCCCCCTTATTATTAGTATACTAATAGTTATTATAATATTAATTATTATATAAAGGTAAGTATATTAACCCTTTAGCTTTATAATAATATAAGTACTTATTAAAATAGATCCTAGCTCCCTTTTAAAGGAAGGTAAGGAAATCTATACGCGCTATTACTAAGACTAACTAGGTAGATATATATTTAGTAAAGAGAAAGAAGCTTAATAAGAAGATAACCTAATAATAAAAAGCCTATAAGTAAATAGTTATAATAGTTAGGTTAGCGCTTAATATTATTACTAACTTATAGGCTTTAATTGATACGCTAAATATATAGAATAAGGAGTTAGAGAGTTAAGTAGAACTCCTTTAGACTAAACTTAATAATATTTAGTAGTATAAGGATATACTAGATAATCTTAACCTTATAAAGCCTTTAAACTTTAAAGGGTTTAATAATTAAAGGTTAATTTATAATTATACTTTAACGTAGATAAGTTATTTATATATCTTATTTACTTAAGTTATTTACTAGGTATAAGATACCTAGGCTTATCTTTTATTAATATATCCCTAATATCCTTATTAGATTATACTAAGACTAAAAGTATTCTTTTAATATAATATATTACTAACGGCTTAACTCCTTAAATAATATTAATAAAGAATATTTTTAAACTATATTATTATACTTATAAGTATACTTATATATAAGAGTTTAATTATTATATAATATATATAAAGATAATAGTCTTAACTTATATCATAACTTATTATATTATTACTACTTATTTAATATAGGAATATATTTAATATTTTATTTATACTTTAATTATACTAATATATTATAGGCTCTTATTAGTTTATAAGACCTATTAAGGTCCTTATCTAGTACCTATTAATTATATTTACTACCTTAACTAGTCTATTTAACTTTATACTAGATACCTTATTTATTATTAACCTTATTAATAATTTCTTCTACCTCCTACTATTCCTTATTATTAATAAGTTTAGGTACTTATATAAAGATATCTATTATAAGAGAGTAGTCTCTTTAGTAGTAAGGTTTAATTAGTAATATATAAAATATATTATAAATCTTATATAATAATAATAATAGTAGATAATACGCCTATAATCTAACCTTATTAATAATCCTAAATAGTCTTATATACTTATAAGCTAACTTCTTACTTAGGCGTTATTACTTTAGGTTCTTTATAATTAATATTACTAAATTACTAACGTTATATATCTATAACTTATAATTCTAATTATAGTACTTTACTTAAGATACTTAGGCGGCTTAAAGGCGTTTTATAACTTTATCCCTTATAACTTATAATATTCTAACTCTATTATTTATAATAGGTATCCTCCCTTCTAGGGACTTATCCTTAAGTTCTTAATAAACTTCTAGGTAATAATTATATATAAGAAAAAACGGTATTATTCTAATAGAGGAATAAATACTATTTATATATATAAATTTAGTTATAAGTAGTTACCTAGCCTAATTAATTTACTTATTATTAGTAAATATATATAAGTAGTATTCTAATACCTAATTCTAATACTTAATCTACCTATTAATTTATAAGTAAAAGGCTATACTTAGGTAGTATTTTATCTTAGAGTAAAAATAGACTACTAATTAAAAGGTACTTATAAAGATAGAACCCCTATTACTTATAATACTATTAGGTATATTATAATAGTAAATAATTTTATTATAAAATATATCTACTAGCTTAGTAGTATTAATTATTATTATAATAAGTATATACCTAACTATTTTTATAAAATAATTAATAATTATAAGGATAAAATTATAGATAATTCCCTTAGCCTTACTTAAGGGTAACCTTATAATAAAGTTTATAGATATTTCTTTTTATAATTAAGTAATAATAGGTAATAAACTTAATTTATTATAAGTATAATAGCGCGGTAATTTAATCCTTTAATAGATATTATAAGTTTAATAATACTTAGTAACTTATTTTATACTACCGTTTTAATAGTATTTATATATAAGAAGATTATATATCTTCTTAGTACTAAAATATCCTAATAATAGATTATTATAATAGTAACTAATTAGTTTACTATATAGGGCTTTATCCCTTAGAATATAGAGATAACTTTTAAAGGTTAATAGCCCGTTAGAGTTTAAACTCTAGGCCTTAGAATATTTATAGTAATATTATTTAATAAGCGCTTCTAAAAAGGATTTTATTTAATTATTATACTTTTATAAGTTATAAATTAAGGTCTTTATAAGCCTTTAAGTATCCTTATAAGCTAAGTCTAGAACATCTATAATATCCTTTTTAAGGATAATAACTTAAATACCTATAATTTTAAATATAGGTATTATAATTATAATAATAGCTTATATTTCTTTAGAACTATTACTCTTTTATAAGGTAAGCTTATTTTATAATATTAATAAGAGCCTTATATTTAAGGGTAATTTTCCCTTATAATTAGGTTAATAAGACGGCGCGTTAGTAGGGTTTAACTTCCCTAGGTAATAGAATATCTTAAAGTTATAAGTAGCGAGCTTAAGCGCCTATCTAGCTTACTTAAAGTTTAATTCCTTTTACTTTATAAAGTCTTTTAGGTTATTATAGTTAGTTTATACCTTAATTATAAAAGTACTTCCTTCTAAGTAGTATTACTACTATTTTATTATTATTATAATATTAAGTAGCTCCTAATTATAGGTTTTATAATTTTATTCTAGGTTAATTATCTTTTAAGACTAGAATATAACGGTTTACTAGTTACTATCCTTATCCTATTAGGATAGGATAGTACTTATAATAAAATTTAAGGTATCTATTTCTATCCTTAAGGCCTTTATAAGGTTATAATAGCGTAGAAACGGCGCTAATATAAAGGTATCTTATAATAATTAAAATACTCTATTAATAGTAATAGTCTAATTTAAAGGACCTATTTTCTTACTATCCTTACTACCCTTAAATAGGCTAGTAAGTAGCTTAGTTATATAAGAGTAGTTATAAATAAACTAATAATAAAAGTTTATAAAGCCTAAAAAGACTTATATATCCTAATAAGTCTTAGGCTTAGGCTAGTCCCTAATTATTATTATATACTCTAGATCTATCTTAATACTATTAATTAAGATAATAAACCCTAAAAATTTAACCCTTTTAATATTAAATTAGTACTTCTTTAAGTTAGTATAAAGGGAAAACTAATATAACTATTCTAGTACTTACTAAATATATTACTAGTAATCCGCTAGGTTAGAGCTATAAATAAAGATAATATCTAGGTATACTATATAAGTTATATTAATTAAACTAACTAAGGCCCTATTAATATAAGCTTAAAACTTAGCCGGTATATTAGCGAGCTTAAAAGGTATAACTAAATATTTAAAGTAGTTATAATAAGTTTAAAAGGTAGTTTTTTATTTATTACCTTCCTTAATATAGATTTAATAATAGGTATCCTTTAAGTTTAACTTTATAAAAACCTTAGAATTATATAAGCGGTTTAATATCTTAATAATAAGAGGTAATAGATATCTATTCTTTAGAGTTATAATATTTAACCCCTTATAATCTATATATAAACGTAGCCTACTATCCTTCTTTAATATAAAGAGAATAGGTACTCTAACTAATAAGATAGAGCGGCGAATAATCCCCTTTTAAAGTAAATCCTTAAGGTAGTACCGTAGCTCCGCTAGCTTAATTTAAGATAAATTATAAAGTAGCTTATAAGGTAGTTCTTTACCTTCTATAAGATTTATAGTATAATTACCCTCTTTAAAAATAGGTAAGGTACCTACTTTCTTACTAGAAAAGATATTAGTAAAGGCCTTTAATTCCCTAGGGAGTTAAGGGACTTCTTATTCGCTAGATATTATACTAGTATATATAATAGTAAATATATTTAGCTCTTTCCTAATATTTTAAGTAAATACTAGGGGCTTATTAACTTATAATATACTAGAATTAACTTTAAAGCGCTAGTAATCTACCTTTAAATCTAATAGTATATACTATTATTTTAATCCTAGTATACCTAAAATAATATTAGGGCCCTTTTAGTCTATTATATAAAAAAGAGTAGTATACTCCTTTTTATAGCCCTAGCTATTTATTAACTAGTAATATAACTAGTAGGCTTTATAGATATATATACTACTTCTACTAAGCGCTTATACTTATAATAAGATAGCTTTATAAAGCTTTAGATCTTATTAGATTATAAACTTTTATAAAATTAAGTTTAAGTATAACCTAGAGTTTAAAAGTATTATAACTTAATATTAGTTACCTTATAACTCCGCCTAACCCTTTATAAAGATTAATAATATTACCTCTATTAATTAGTCTTCTTACCCCTCTTCTAAGGTAGTTAAGGGGCTAGTTCTTTTTTTATTAATATTATACTAATATTAAAATAAGCCTAAGGCTTATTAAGATTAATATAATTTAGTTTAATATAACCTTCTTTATTATAATAAAAATAGACTATAAAATCTATTCTAGTATTAGGCCTAGCCTTCCTTTTTAAGGTATTATCCTTAAAGCGCGACTACTTACTACTACTACTATTAGAACCCTTAGGCTTTATAACCTAGTCTTTTAAGGACTTATTACCGCCTTTTAATTTTAGCTAAGACCTACCCTAAGATTTTCCTAAGAACCTAAGCCGCTTATATAGCGCTTATATTCTAAAGTATTCTTTAGTATAATAGCCTAAGTAAATATCTCCTTATATTACTTAGTAATATTACTAGTACTAAGAATTTTATTCTTTAGCTTATTATAAAGCTTTATAAGGAAAATATAAGCCTTATACTCCTTATTAAAAGGTAGTAAATAAGACTCTAACTCCTTTAAATAGGCCTTAAAATTTAAGACCTTTTAATTATTATATTAGCGTGCCTACTCCTACTTTTTATAAGTAAGGAGATAGTAGTTTACTAGATCTATAATTAAGTTAAGTAGAAACCTCTTAAAGAATTTAAATATAATATTAGTAAGATTATAACTCCTAAAATAGGTATACTATTAAGCTTTAAGGTCCCCTTCTAAGAAGTTTATATAATAGGTTATATAAGACTTATTTATAATAAAATACTCTAGACTTATAATAAATTTAACGTCGACTTTATAGAACTAATATAAGTACTTCCCTTTAAAGGATCCTTTATAAGGTCTTATCCTTTTAAGGTAAAGTATATATATATAAGTATATTAAGACGGCGCTAAGATAGTAGTATTCTAAACTCTTAGGTTAATATTAACCTAAGGATTATAAAGTACTTTATTATAGGCTAGTAATATAGCTAATTTATTTTATTATTTAAGATAATAATTTTTATTCTAGGCCTCCTCTAGTAGCTATTCTAGCTTATCTAGAGTAGAAGGAGTAAAGAGTCCTCCTTCTACTAAGGCGTTATAATAGCGTTCTAGTAATAATTTATATAATAGTAGTTCTACTTAGTTATTACTTTTAGCCTATTAATTATTATAGGGTAAACCTAATATAATAATAACTCTAGGCCTTTTCCTTTAGAAAGGGAGAGAGATTAGAATTATAAAGCCTATACCCGCTAGCTTTATAATAGCGTATTAGGTAATAAAAGACGTAGAGTTATATTATAAGGTTTAATAATAGGTATAAGTCTATTAATAGATTAGGTAGTAGGCCTATTATAATAGTAGAATTAATCTCTAAGGAACTTAGAAGAATAATAGGGGATAGCTAGGAAGATATATATCTACTAAGTATAAGCTTAATCTAGGCCTCCTATTACTAGGACGTTACCCCGTATTTCTAAGGAAGGTTACTTAAAGTAGGTTATAAGGTGGCGCGTAAGGCGTGTATACACCTAAGCCTAATATTAAGACTACCTTCCTTTATAGAAATATTAAGGAAGATATTTATATTAAATAGCTTAAAGGCTTTATAGCTAAGGGTAAGGAATACCTTATTTATATCCTAAAGAAAGTACTTTATAGCCTAAAATAATTACCTTAAGTCTAGTTTTCTATACTATCTATATTCCTAAAGACTTAGGGCTTTATACTACTTACTACTAATAAAAGCGTCTTAATTAACTATAAAGACTAAGTTATTATCGCGGCCTATATTAATACTTTACTAATTACTAGACCTAGCTAAACTATAATTAATTAGGTTAAGGCTATACTTAGTAAAACTTTTAAATAATTAACCTTAGCCTATATTCCTTCTATTTAGATATATTAGTTAAGCGGGATTAAGTAAATTAGGTACTATAGCTAGGCTAAGAAGCCTATATTAAAAAGGTATTAAGGGACTTTAGTATATAGGAGTTATACCCCGTAGTAACCCTAATAGATATAAATAAGTTATAGGTATCTAAGGAAGATTATATAGCCCCTAATACTTTTTAAAAGGAATACTAGTTAGCTATTAGCTCCCTAATATATACTATACTAGGGACTAGGCTAGATATTACCTATATAGTCTTAATAATTAGTAGATATAGATTAAACTCGAATTAGTTATATTAGATAGTTATTAAGAGGATTTTCTACTACCTTTAAAGTATAACTAACTTATAACTTACCTTCTATAGGAGTATCTTTCCGCTTATTAGCTATAGTAACACTAATTAGGCTAGTAACTAAGATACTTAATAATTAATTATAAGCTATATTTTTAATATTAGTAGCGGAGTAATAAGCTAGTTATTAAAGTAATAGCCTACTATTACCCTATCTAGTTATAAGGTAGAATATATAGGCTAGATATAGGCTACTAAGGAGGCTATCTAGCTCTAATAGCTACTTATTAAGCTAGACCTCTCTAAGGATACTTATTAGCCTACCGCCGTAATACTTTACTATAATAATTAAGGAGCTATTACCCTAGCTAAGAACCCTTAGTTTTATATATATATAAAGTATATTAATATCTAATATTACTATATATAGGAACGGGTTACCGCTAGTAATATTAAGCTAGAATATATTAAAATTAATAAGTAAGTAGCTAACGGCCTTATTAAAGCCCTCCTTAAAGATAAATTTATCCCCTTCTATAAGGTCTTAGGCCTAGAAGTACTATAATAGTAGGAGTCTTTAATATAGTAAGGCTCTACGGGTACTCTTAGCGGCTTTATAAGCGCTCCCGTAGCTAATTAAGGGATAGCTAGCTCCTAACTACCTACCCTTCTAGCCCTATAACTCTATACTATAATATTAGAATATAAAATAGACTTTATAAGCCTATTTAGCTCTATTATCCTTTTATATTCTAAGCTTAAATAGTAAGTTATACTACTAGTAATATTATCTAGATACTAGATTACTCTTAGTTATAGACTAATATTATAGTAGATAAGTTAACTACTTTCTTATAAAACTATTAGGCCTAGATTATAGTATATATCTATTATAACCCTATCTCTTATCCTACTATTAATATAAAATAGAACTAGCGTAATATATTCCTAGACGCTAGTAAATATAATACTTATAATAGCTTCTAGCGTAATATACCCCTAGGTTATAATAGCCTCGCTATCTTTACTACCTAGATATATACCTAGGTAGGACGAGAATAGAAAGCGGATAACTAGTACTACTAGAGAGTTATAATCCTTTACCTAGGTATTAATATTATTATTTTTAACTGTAATATAACTAAGGATATAGATATTAAAATTAGGCCTTATAACGCCCTCCTACCTACCTAGTATAAGCTTATCTAGTATATTAAAGGTAAGAAACGTGCTATTAAGTTACTATAATATAGAAATCTTAATAGCGTACCCTTATAGAATAAGTATATCTTAGAAATAATTATATAGATAGAATTAGTTACCTTATAATTATACCTACCTTATTAGGGTCTATCTAATCTACGTCTAGAAGGTTTTTACTAAATTACTACCCTTTAAATAGAACTTCTATTACTATCTACTTACCTTCACGCCTATTACCTAGCATTTAGTTAAGAAGGGGGATATTTTAAATGGTAGGAATAGAATATTAATAAGTTAGTTATACTACTATACTAATAAGGTGTTTTATTTAAGTAGGAGTATTAAAATATATTAAAATAGGATATAATTAGTTAGACTAGCCGCGTACTAGACGCGCGCTAGTACCCGTCTTAGCATCCTATATATCCTATCTCTCTCCACCTATATAGCTAGTAATGTAATAACCATTACCATTCTACCTATTTCAAAACTTCTAGCATACCCCTCTAAAAATCAGCCGTAGCTGGTGGATTTAAAATCGTTCAACGTGTCAAAGAAGTTTTTGCAAGATCCTGACAATGTCTGGCGCGGAGGCTTTCGTTGCTATAGGAATCGCAAGCAATATTGTACAGCTACTTGAATTTACCACCTCACTAGTACGCCGAATCCAAGAATATTCGTCTGGAGCAGGCACGCCCAAGAAAATTGCGACGCAGGCAGACCGTTTATCCGACTTGCTAAGTATTCTCAAAACCATCGAGAAATTTTCTGGCCGGAGTCCGTTAGATGAGAAAGTCTTGCTACGATGTCAAGCTCAAGCACAGGAATTGTCCGAACTACTGGAGGCACTCAAGGGCGATGGGGGGAACCGATTCAAGAATGCGAAAAAGGCCTTCAAATCTCTCAGCAAGTCAGATCAGATCGAGGGATTTCAAGCTGTTCTTGATAGCTTGGTGAACACACTAAGCCTCCAGCTTCAAGCTGACACCAGGTAAGTAAAAACCACCATGTGCCAAGCTAGCGTTGGTAACTACCAACTGCGATTGGCGCTTCCACTAAGACTCACAAGGGCTACGACGAAGAATGTCGAGAACAATGCAGTCGCTCTATTAGCAGGACAACTCGAGCAAACATCGCTGTTGTACGAGATAAAGCAGGGTGCCGCGGTGAAGGTCGACCCGAACCCTGCTGAGAATTATTCTCAGAAACATCTTTGGCTTGTACCAATCGGACGGAATTTGGCTTTTGTTGGACGCTATACTGTGATGAAGACGCTGGAGGACCAGCTGATGCCTATTCCTGATTCCATACGAACTGCCGCCTTATACGGACTAGGTGGTGTCGGGTGAGTGGCGGGCTGTTATCCGCTCCCTTTTCTCTTCCGCTATCACTCAAAGCCAATTTGAAGCGTCATTTATATCTCAGGTCTATATGGATATCTGCTAATAATTGGAATTTTACAGTAAGTCTCAGATAGCCCTCGAATACGCATACAGAATGAGGGCACGCATCGTAGGATTATCTGTTATTTGGGTATATGCAAGTAACTCCGCTCGATTCGTTGAGTCTTATAAACGAATTGCTACTGAGTGCAACATACCTGGTAAGGACGACCCGGATCTAGACGTGCTGCAGTTAGTGCGGGATTGGTTGGAGATAAGCTACGAACGCAAGTTCTTAATGATAATTGATAACGTTGACGATCGAAGCATATTCTTTGATAAGGCTACGTCGACTAGCAAAGCTCTACGAGAGTATACACCACAATGTGACAGAGGGACAATTATTTACACTACACGAAGCAGAGATATCGGCATAAACCTATCCCTGGACCGAGAACCAATCTTCGTTCCCTCGATGGAAGTAGAGGAAGCCCGCAGTCTTCTAGGAGAACGGATACGATCCCAAAGTACGAACGAAGAGCAACTCGACCTACTCGAAGAGCTGGTCTTCCTACCGCTTGCAATCTGTCAAGCTACTGCGTTTATGTTGAAGAGAAATAGAAGAATATTTGACTACCTGAAGATGTACAAAAAAGGTGAAGAGACGCGAATCAAATTACTAGGTCAAAGATTTAATTACCATGGTCGAGAAGCAAGACCGCTCGAGTCAGTTATCACGACATGGTGGATCTCTTTCAACAGTATCAAGATGGAAAATAGTAGGGCTGCGGATCTATTATCCATCATGAGCTACATGGATTATCAAGCCATTCCGTTCTCCTTGTTGATAGGTGATGTGGAAGATAGATTTGACTTCGAAGAAGCTATGGGGCTCCTCGAGGCCTTCTCCCTGGTTACCCTTGATATGGATACATATTACTGTCAAGTCCATCAGCTCGCTACTGTAGCCACCCAAGCTTGGCTAGCACAACTTGAGGAGGAATCCCACAAGTCTGCTTTGGAAGCATTGTATATCATATATGAAAGGTTCCCAGATGGACGAGGATTTTTCCAGGACTGGTCTACATGCAGCACCTACCTACCGCATGCTGAAAGCGTCTTACGCCATACTTTAAATCAGACCACAAAAAATGTCTCGTATCAGAAGGCTTCACTGTCTTTGAAGGTGTCTAATTACCTCGAAATGCAAGGCCAATTTGAGGACTCAGAGCGACTTAGCGAATACTCCATGCGGATCTTTGAAGAACTCCATGGGCGAGACCATGAGGAGACCCTAGATGCTATTTTTTGCTACGCTTGTACGCTGACCAGACAAGGAAGATATCGCGAATCGTTAGCGGTGCATAGAGAGGTACTGGCAGGACGGGAGAAAGTGATCGGGCACGACCATGGAGACACTCTCGCAAGTCTAGGCGCGGTTGGCATTAATCTTCGTGAACTAGGATGTTATAGGGAGGCCGCGGAAATACACAGAAAAGAGCTTGCCGGGAAGGAAAAGTTGCTTAGGAATGATGAGGGTAGTGACTCAACCATAGAGCGTAATTATCTTAACGCTCTCGGTAATGTGGCTCGGGTCACTGCTTCGCAAGGGCGATATGCAGAAGCCGAGAAACTCCACCACGAAGTTTTGGAGAGGTCTAAAGCGCTGCTAGGGTCTGAGCATCCTGACATATTCATCGACCGAGGTTTATTAATTGATACAATTTGGAATCAGGGAAGGCTAGCCGAGGCTGAAGGGATGGTCATCGCCCTTCCACGTGACCGCACAGACATACTGGGGGAGAAGCACTATGACACTCTCAAAACCATAGGTACATTAGCAGCTATAAAGGCTCGGCAGGGCAAGCTCGAGGAATCAGAAAGCTTGACCAGGAAAGCTCTGGGGCTCAGTATCGAAACATTGGGAGAAAATCATCCGTCCACAATTAATGACATGCACGACTTAGCCTGCATCGCTTTCGAAAGGGCTAGCTACGCAGCAGCTGAATCTACGTTTCGGAAGTGTTTAATACCCCAGATTAATACTCTAGGCCCCACACATCCTCACACGTTGCTCACCAGGCGCAACATAGGTAATGCAATCCGGGAACAGGGAAGATGGGAAGAGGCCGAAAAGATGGACTATCAGAGCATCGAGTTATGTGAGTCTTTAGCAGAGACTAGAGAGATGGAGATGGAGATAGCTCCATTTTTAAGAAACATCGGCGATGCGCTTGAAATAGGAGATAGATACCTGGAAGCAGAGCCTGTTCGACGCCAAGAACTAGATCTTCGAATCGCTGCTAGGGAAGAGAAAAGTCCCCAAATATTCAACTGTCTTGACTTTCTTGGTAATGCTCTTAGCGAACAGGACAAATTTGAAGAAGCAATACCTTATTACGAACGCGCAGTGGAGTACAATTCGAGCAACTTGGGTCGAGAAGACCAGATGATAAAGGGAACGATTTGGCACCTTGCAGTGGCATATAGGGATACAGACCGCTTCGAGCTTGCCGAGAAAACTTACAGAAAACTCCGCAATCTTCAAGAAGAGATATCTGAGCCTCTTGATTCAATACTATTCGACCTGAGTTGGGTTTTGTCAAAGCAGGAAAAGTACGCCGAATCCGAAGAAAATTACCGCGAGGTACTCATGTTATCGAGGGAGCTTCCACCAGAGAAAAGAACGCTACTCCATCGGGCTATCGTCATGAACAACCTAGCTTCAGTAATGAAGCACCAGGATGTTCTCTCCGAAGAAGCAGAGAATCTGCTTCGGGAAGCGTACGATATTAGATTTGAAAATCTGGGAGCGGAAGACCCTCTTACCATTAAATCACTCATGTTCCTTGCGGAAGATATGCAATACCGAGGGAGGGACGCTTCCGTTGCTTTCGAGAAACTGAGAGCATTGGGGGTTCCCGCTGTGGATGATGAGGAACAAGAAGATGGGCATTGTGCTGACTCCGAGCACGACAACTATAGCACAGAGGATGAGGAAGAGAGTAGTCCCGCCAAGAGTGAGGACGAGGCACAGGGCCAAAGCCAGGAGCACCGTACTTGATGGACGTATGTGTGGATACCATCGAATTCTTCTTGAGCCTATTTTCCACCTAGACCGAACGAGTGATTACATCAAGTAATCGATTCAACCTTCTACAATCTACCAGCAGCATCGGGCCACTAAGCCCACATCTTCACAAAGCCGGCGACAATTATAATACATACCACAACGACATATGGGTAATGACCACCCCGTTAACCTCAATGTCAGCAATCTCAATCCCTCTCGGCCCATGAACCCTCGTGAGATGAGTAAGGCATCGACAATCTGCAGAATGCCTGGAAACTTGACCTGCGAACATCATCGGATCTTTGCTTGCCGACGTGCAGCGCGTGGTTACGCGGCTGGCTGGCTGTTTCGCCTCCTCGACCATATCCCAGTACTAGATAAGCACACATCCGACATCATTGACCGGAACCATCCACTAGACGAGTATCCAATCCATCAATCCTCAGCTTAGACAAATACCTTGAAGTAGGCGGTCTCGACATCTCAAAGGCAGGCACCGCTATTATTCTTTGCAAAACGACATACCCAAGTTGGCAGAAGAAAGTATATAGCGCAACGAGGTTGACAAAAAGCCACAAGGAAAGGTGCGAGAAATACTCGCCGTCGACTCATTCACACCATCTCTTTGCCTATTCAAAGAATGATTAGGAAGGTAAGAAAACCCATTCCCGAAAACCCTCACGCCTTCTAGACAACTCTTCCCTAAATCACATCCTCCCCTCACCTACCTCACCCAACCCAACTACCCCACGATTTCATTATCCCAAATCCCAATTGCTCAGCCAGTCCACGGCCACGCTTTCCCCAAATACATCACCAAAGACATTCGCCCTCCAGCTCCAGCCACCCGATGACAGACTTCCCCAACGACGGTGGCGATATAGCCATCATTCATAAGATAAAACAACAGACCAAACGCATCAAGCTCCACCCACCCAACACCATCAACTCTCCCGACGCCTACGGTATCCCATGTCCTGGCATGGCATCCGTTTCAGAGGTTGTTACCGAGGTACAGCCGAGACGGATGCCAAAAGTTGCCAGGACATGGGATAGCTCTAAGTTTCAAGCTCAACCTATCCAACGATACTATCAGAGTCCAGACCTCGACATTCTCCATCTGCATAAAGTAGACGAACATATCTGACACATCGAGCGGTTCAGAAAACCGCCACAACAACCCATGATCGCTGTCAGAATCACTGTCAGTGCTTCTAAATTTTGCCGAAGTAACCACAAGATCTATATTGCAGCAATTTTCGGTCAGGCTCGTGACTTCAACGTTTTGCGGTGAAAGTATTAGAAGGCCAAGCTATATCAGATGCGGAATTTAACTTGAGCACAGCAGTGTCAGAACGCGCCATTAGACAGGTTTTGCAGTGAGATTATTTAACGTTTATTTAATAATTTGCACGGGTCTAGCCGTACGCTAAGCCTAATCTAAATTTACCTAAATATAAACTATCGCCACTTAGCCCTACCTATCTAGGATTTACCCGTAAAACCCCTTTTAGTAATTAGCTATTTATCTATATTATTAATAACGACGTATTATAAATATTAATTCTAATAAAGAACTTATATACGTAGCTACTCTAGCCCTTCTTATTCTTAGTTTATATTATATTAGCTAAGTCCTACGCTACGCCTATATCCTACTAATTAAGTATTAAAGTAAGGAGTAGAGTCTTAATAATTTCCTACCTAAGTAAATAAGGTAGATATTTAGATTTATTAAAGATAAGATAATTTAATTACTTACCTATTTTAACCTTAAAAGTATTAACTAGTAATATAGTTATTAGCCTAGCTTAAAGCTTACTCTATATTTTATTCTAGTAAAATTCTTATACGTATATCCTTTATATAAGTTATTAATAATATTTAATTAGTCTCCCTCCTTTATTTTTATTATAATTAATAATATCCTTAAGTACTTATATAATTATTATAATCCTATCTTATATTAGCATCCTATTCTTAAATATAATAGGATCTAGAGGTATATAAGGGTAATTATATATATAGGTAAAATATATAGGAGGTCTATAATTTAGGGGTTTATTAATAGAATATTTTAGCGCTTCTATTAATTAAAGGAAGACTAGAGGTTATTCTACTTCATATATAAAAAGGTATATAGTATAATATAATTAGGGGTAATATACCTAGATAATCTAATTAGTCTACTATACGGCCTATTTAAGGGAAAGGTAAATAACCTAATAATATTATAAACTTCTAGTATATAAGACTCGCTATATTAAGTATTCTAGAGGTAGTAAGTTCTAGATCTATTTAATAATAAAGCTTATAGGTATATAGAATTTATTATATTATTATATATAAGCTACTTAAATATATAAAAGAGAAAGTTTAATAGAAGAATAGCTAGTATATAGATTACTATTAAGTATAATTTTAGGATAATATAGATACTTTAAGTAATAAATACCTTTAAGTATAGAATAAAATTAGGGCTAATACCTGTTAGTAATATCTATTAGATAGTAGTACTATTAATAAACTATTTTACCTATTTATAAGGCTAAAATATAGTATCTAGTTAATTTAGAATAAGGCCTTTAATAATCTACTAATATTTATTAGTAATTAACTCTATCTAATAATTACTTAGGTATATTTCTTTATATTAAGCCTTATAATATAACTAAAGGGATTATAGGCCTATAATCTATATATAATTACCTAACTCTAATATTATAACGCTATTAGTTTATAGACTATATTACTAATTAAGAGCTCGTTATTAAATTTAAGTTATAGAGAAGCTTATAGAGATAAGTTATAAATTAGCCTAAATTTATAATATATATAAGAAATATAGGAAACCTGCCCTTATTAAGTAATATAACCTATCTATATAATTACTATAAAATAGTAAGTATCTTATAAGGCCTTATTTCTTTATTCTTACCTAAAGTTTCTACTTCTATATTCTATTTAGTTTTTCTACTTCTTATTCTAAAATATCCTAATTCTAAGTTACCTAAATATTAGGGGTTTATACTAATAGTTATTCTATTATTCTATATTATTTTACGTATTAGAGTTATAAAATATACTTAAGTATTATATCTACTAGTCTTATAATATTCCTACTATATATTATTAACCCCGTCTTTATTAAGCTCTTTATTAACTTCTATATAAAAATCCTTTATAATATTTCTCCTTTACTCGCTATTATTATTATTACTTTTAGAGTCTCTATTATTACTTACTTAATTTATATCCTTAATATTATTAAGCCTATTAATATATAACTATACTATACTTATAACCTTTCTATTAGATATCTAGGGACGGCTTAGTATATTATTATTTATAGGGATAGTAAGACTAATCTTACTAGTAATATTTTCTAATATTTTTTATATTTATTCCGTCTCTTTACTTAGGTACTATTGATATAAGACTTAATTTATATAGAGTATTTAAATAAGATCCTCCTAGGCCCCTATTTACTTTTATAATAGAGTTATAAAGGCTTATAACTCCTTATAAAGTATATTTAATATATTATAAGTCTATTATATTCCTTTAATTAAATATTTAAGTTCTATATTAATATTAAGTTACTACTTATAAATAAGTTTTAACTTCTTAATTAAGGTTAGGTCCTAAGTATTAATTATTATTAATATATTAATATTAGTAAATAGAGGGGCCTAAGTACTACTTATTAATATAGGCCTATTAATACTTATAAGTATTATCACCGGAGTTATTATATTATAGGATTTAAAGAATTTTAAACTTTACTTTATAAAATTAACTAAAATAGTAGCTATATCCTAAGTTAGATAAGACCTTTATACTTATTTAGGTCTTTACCTATCCTTTTATAACCTTATCCCCCTATTCTTTTTCTTATTCTACTATTATAGTTATTATAGCTAATAGATAGTACTATTAGCGGAGTTAGCTTTATCTTTAAAATTACTCCTAATACTAATACTACTCTAGTAGCTAGTATTACTCTAGGGTTAGGGACTTAGGCTTTACTACTAGCGGGGGGAACCTTTTAATATAATACTTATACTAGAGGGTAATAGTAATATTATTATAAATAAGAGTAAGATATATAAGCCTTCTAAGGAGGAGTCTTATTTATTATTTTCTTTATAGGAAGGAATTTTATTAGAACTAGTATTCTCTATTTCCCTTATAACCTTTTTACCCTAGTAAATAGAGAGTATATCTTATTTAGTATTATAATCCTATATTTTCTCCTTTTTATCTTTTATATCTTACTTCTTTTTATATTTTCTAGTCTAAACTTTATTAGCTATTAATTACTATTAATCTAGTACTTATATAAGGTTATTATTAATTATTATATACCTAGATCTCCTACTATATTCCTTCTTATACTTATACTATTTAAGTAGTACTACTACCTTTTATTAATAACTATTCTAAGAGTAGGAATAGTAGGTATATATCTTAAAGTCCCGTTATATATCCTTCTACTATAAATTTATACTAGAAAGTCTATATATACCTACTTTAGTAAGTATATAATTAATAAGTATTATTATCTCCTTAGTATTAAGAAGCGTTCCTTTATATATACTTTATCCCTTCTACCTACCTCTCTTATACTTCTTATTATAACTATCTAATTATAAGATATCTAAGCTCCTAGTCCCCCTTCTCTTATACCTCCCTAAATACTATAATAGCTCTATATTATATAGCCTAGCTTTCCTATAGCCTTTCTCTTTATAAGGGGACTTCTATAGGGTAGGTTAAGAGGAATATAAGAGAAGGATATTATTATTATTAAAAGGTTCCTAGGATATAAGAGGTATATTTATATAAAGGCTAGTAATAATATCTTCCTACTAATTATATAGATATATAGTAATTATATATTTATTACGCTATATTAAGATCTTTAATTATAAAGATATAAAAGGAGGATCCGGCGTACTAGTAATAGTAATAGTAAAGGTACTAGTACCTAGGATATCCTTAGAAGACTTTAGAGTACGCCTAGGAGGTATATAATAACTATTAATAATAGTAAAGGAAGGTTATAGGAGGGATAGAATAAATATAAATATAGGTAAGTAATAGATTAACTATAAAGGATATTAGAATTATAGCCTAATTAAGCTATTATTTATATTAAAATAGTAATTTAATAATTAAATTACTAACTTAATAATCTATATAATTAGTAAATACTATAGCCTGATATAGCTATTAACTATTAAATAATATTAAATAATCGCTTAAAATCGGGACTGCAAAACCTGTCTATTGACTCAGTGATAGAAAGAACTCTGGAGTATGGGAGATGCGAAAGTATAGTAAAAGCCCGCTATACCAACCCCCAATAGAAAGAGGGTTTAGACCGCTCAGTCTGAAAACAAAATTATTCTATTCCCGAGAGATCGGAACGATTTACCTCTGTTGTAGATGGAGTATGGACACCGGAAATACCCGCAAACGGTGCCTTATATCAAATCTCCTATATTTCGTATAGGAACTGAAAAAGTATCTCAAGCAGGAATTCTTGATAAGAATAGGCCGATGAATCAGGAATTAGAATAGGTGGCAAATTGCCCTCCAGTCACCAACACTGTTCTATCCCTAGGAACAAAACAGTTTGAAACCCCCCATCGTTCTGACAGGCTTGATACTTATCTCGCACCATGTCCTGGCATGTACTCGTTTAATGATCTGTAGCCAAGGCCTAGCCGCAATGAATCTCAAGGTTGTTAAAACAGAGGATACTAGTATCATCAGGATTCGAGCCCAAAATCCTTCGTCTTTATACTCTACCTCAAACTTGAGAGAAGAGGGAGGCCGTGCAAGTGCAGAGTCGGTCAAGTGCGGAGTCGTTCAAGAAGTATCCAAGAGTAAAATAGAAGACACTTACGCCTTTGAATTGTTGAAAAGAAAAGAGAAATAGTTGAAGATGAGATTAGTGTTATGCAATAGTTAGTTCTCTCGGCCTCGCACAGTGTCTGATACGGAAGTCCAAAATTAGATAACCCAAGGACGAGATCAACAGGAAAGCGGTTCACCAAGGCCATGTTACTCTGCCAGCAAAGCAACGGCTACAAAAAAACCCTTTCACCAAATGAGACTCTTGTGGCCATTATGGACCCTCGCATGCGAACTCGACCCAACGCTCGAGCCAACTCTACCACTCAGCCCATTCCTCGCAGGAGCACACGGATGGGAAATCGATCTTTTACCACCGAAGTCCTCACGCAGCAACCCAGCATCTCCACCTCCCCGTTCAGCAGACACTCCATCGTTCGTTTTGGTCACTTCATATAATTGAGACTCATTGCCACGGCCCACCAAGGGTGCATTGATGTCAATAAGCGGTCCTTTCTGCCATTCGCATGTCGAGCTGCGGTCGCGAAGTGGTGGGAAGGACAGGATATCCTGGATCTCAGACATTGAGCGCTTATGGCTCGCTATGGTGCCGTGTGGATCAAAGATCGTTCGCGCTCTGGATGACTCAGGATCAGAGGCTCTTGTCAACCGCGTCAGATCTGGACAATCACTCTTACGCTCGTTCTCTTGTAAGGCAACATCTGACGTATTCGCTGTCTGTCCCCAGGACCATTGAAAGAGGCCGACCTGCGGCTGCTCGATTAAGGATGACGGCACTGAATCGACAGGCACTGATGTTACTGGCCCTTCCTTCGTATGGCCGTCTTCGCCCTCCGGGCTAGGCTCGGCAGACCGCACTGACTGGCCGATGCGAGGTGGAGACTCTGAGGTGTGCGAGCTGCTTGCAAGGCTGCTGCAACCAGTAGTCTCATCTTCCCTCCATATGATCTCATGAATGCTATTCCGAGATCGAAATTGAACGACACTGATCCGGCGTGGTGGCGGTTCTGCAACGGCTAATGATCGTTTCCTAGACTTTGTATCCACCAGAAAGGTTCCTGGCGCGATATGGACATCGATGAACGTGAGAGCGTTCTCAGCGATGACACTCTGTCGTCGAACCTCTGAAGAATGAACGACTGGCAGGGACGTTGTCTGGGGAAGTGGTGGCTCGGTTTTGGATGACGTGTCTCGAATCAATGTCAAGGGCGACAAGGCGGCACATGGAGATTGAACATCGGACGACGTGAGCGATGAAGACTCATTAGTCCTTGATGAGTAGAATGCAAGCAACTCAGTTGCTGGCGCCTCAGACGAGCGCAGGTTTTCATCCTCGTAAATCAATGAAGCACTCATCGAGCTTCCGGGTAGAGTGACCACGTTCGCGTTGCTTGCTTTCCTCAGTGTGATACTAGAAGGTGTGAGCCTACCAGAAGATTCTTTTCCTTTGCGCAAATTCGAACGTCGGCGGTCGCTGTCTCGAAAACCAAAGCTCCTTTTGTTTTTGCTACTTCTGCCCGATGGCAGGTCCCACTTGGGGCTCGGGCTCAGGCTCTGGGTGGAAGCACCCGATTGCGTAGTTGCAGTCCTGGATCTAAGGAAGTTGAAAGAATTCGCAAAGGCACTGGACATTCGCCGAAGCTTCTGAGACTCTAAGTCTGATTTCTTCGGCTGGGGCTGACTCAAACTTCGAAGGGCATTCACTGCAGGAGACTCAGCCTCATCATCCCTGCTGTTCAAACTGCTCAGTTGCGGCCACTTTCGATCCCGAGCTGGGTCAATATACATGGCACCAGCAAGCCCTTTCGTATCCGTAGGCAGGACAAGCAGCTTCCTTCCCTTGACCAAAGGCGCTCCAGAAGCGCTGTCGAAATCACTGCCATTTTCTTTACTGGGACAGACATCGCAGCCGCTCTCAGCTGCACTCATAGTTCGCGGTCTCGATACTGGGTTTTGATGGTCAGGTTTTGGCTCTTCATGCTCTTCCATCGATCTATAAAGCTTCCTGCCCTTCCTTTTGGGCTGTTTCTTGCCGTCGTTGTAGTGACCATGAACGTTGAAGTAGTCGTCTGCTTCCGGCTTTGGAGGTGGGCTCATACTTCGAGGACTGGGTCGGAATGGTGTGAGGAAGCCGGAAACAGTGCCGGTAGTTTCATCGCTACTAGGTAGGCTTTGATTGGAGCGAATTTTGGGACTCAGTATTCGGCCTGCTGCCCTTCGCTTCGTGGATAACGACTGCGGAGTAGACTTCACGTTAGCCACATTCAGAATGGTAGAACCTGTCTGGATTCAAGCCGCTTGCCGGAGAGGAGGAGCTCGCCATAGCAGCGATCGCGATGGTCCTCGCGCTCTATTGCAATAGGGCAGCCAGCTGAGAGAGTGAGCATATTCCCATAATAAGTGTGGTTAGTCGGCAGCAGGGTTCAATGAATGATATTGATAGCGATAGGATAAGGTGGAAGAGGGCAACAGATCATAGGATGGTCAGATTTGTTGTCTGATGATTGAGTAGACGTGTGCTCGCTCTTTCCTCAGGACCTGCAAACGCCGAGCTTGGGAAGGCGCCTTCTGCTCAATACCTTGGTGCTGGAGAGCTCAGTACGACAAGTGCAAGGCGGGAGACGCTGTTGCACTAATAAAAGCTTGGACTAAAGCGTCGTGATGAGAGTTATTGTGATATGTTCGAACGATCTTGAGGTAAAGCGTCCCAAAGAGAGAATATTCAGCCCAAAATTTGGACTATATTGCAATGTGCCTATTCAAGGCACTGAATCTGGCGCTGGAAAGCATCCTGATGCAGCGAGGGCGAATCTGAGAGCTTGTCGCTATGTGGCTATCAAAACATTTGGCTTGCAGGAAACTCACGACAGGCTTGCGGTGAATCTTCTACCTCGCCAACATCGATGTTCAAATACTGCTCGCCGTGACTAGCAAGATTTCTTTCAAAGTTGCAAGGATAGGAAATCGGTGTCGAAGAGCGCGTCATATCAGAACATCATAGATGTTGCCATGATTGGAATTCATAATGAACCCCCCAGCATTGGCATAGCATAACGGAAGTTAAGGCCAAATTCTTAGACTGCTCGATCGCTTTGAAGATCTTCAAGTAGAACATAGAAAATGAACGCCAACCACCAGGCCGAAGGTAGTGAAGTGGAGTCGCGGGGCAACATCCGGGACAGCATTAGCGGATATAGTTGGTGATGCAATTTGAAATCGCCGAGATAGATGAAGTATCGACAAAAGGACAGACGGTAGGTTCATATCGGTAAGTCAAGCAGGGTACCAGCGGTCTGTTTTGTTGGTTCTTTTTAGTGATCACAATGATGAAAATGCGGGCTCACAACTGTCACATCGTCACTTTCTTATAAAATTTCACGGCTGAACCGTCAGAATCCAACCATCGCCAGCCCGACTGTTGTCGCTCGTCACACCTCCCCATATTATGACACTACTAAAATCTGTGTCTTGACGATCACTCGCGAACCAACCACGCTGACCCGGATGCTCTGTATGGCCCGTCTTCGAGGCTTCGGGAATGTCACACCTCGCCCATGTCCCCTCAGCAGTCTTGCCCCCAAACAGTTGTTTTGTGGCGTCTTTGAGGCTAGCGGCAGTCATACCATCTGGTGGCAGTTGAAAGGACCAGACGTCGTCCCAGAATTTGCCAGCGGCCTCGTGGCCTGCTGAGCTTGGATCCCTTTCACCGAGGGATAATAGCAAGTAGTTACGACCTTGTCCAGATGTGACGGGTTGAAGACCTGCCACTGAACGATTGCCGGGAACATTAGTGTCGCTCGGTGGCTCCACAGTTTCCCATTGACCAGTGAGTGGAGCAACGCCCAACTCTCCTTTTCCTCCTTCGTCATCAAATGTGCAGCGTGTCAAACTAAGGTACTGTAGTGGACCACCAAGCTCTTGCTTTCCATCAAAGCCTCCGAATCGATACAGTCTGTTTCGGGTGAAGGTAAGGCAAGGCCCACCGCGTGCTGGCCCTGGTGGGTCCGGATAGCGAGACCACGTTTTAGAAGCTATGTCGAAGGCCCAAACATCTGCTACTCGGCCTGATGCTGGACACCCTCCATGTATGAAGATAGTGCCATGATCATCAAGACCAGAGCCTGCCACTCCGAAAGGGGACTCGTTCATTGGGCCCTTGGTGGAAGCGGAGGCCACGGCAACTTGACTCATGGGATGCTCAGTAGACGTAGATGCGTGGTATGATCGAGAATCTGGGAAAGGTGAACCCTCCGAGGGGTCTAGGAAGCTCCACGAATTCAACTTGGTATCGTACACCCAAACGCGCCCTTGTTCCTCCAATGGCTTCATCTCCTTACCTCCTCTACCTCCGAATACGTAGATGCGATCATCGACCTTACTAGCAGTGTGCCCAACGCGTGGAGGTGGCACATCTCCTGCACCGGCACTTGCTACTGCCGGGATGATTTGATAGTCGACCTCATCATCCTCGGAAGATGGTAGGGTGAAAACATGCATATGGTTTTCGACGGGCTCGCGAGGCTTCTCTTCTCCCCCAAAGATGTATGCTTTGCTCTTGATGACCGACAACGAGTGCGATGAGCGAGGAAGCTTTTGATCTGTTCGAATTCGTCTCCAAGTAGCTTTGACTGGCATGGTCGCTCGGGCTATGGCGACAGCGGCGCCCACGCTGCCTTCAATAGCGGTCTCGACACCATACGCTGCGGCTACGACTCCTGGTTCCATGCTGCCAATGTATTCAGGTAAAGTAGGTAGAGTAGATGATGAGGGGGGCACTACGGTTGTATTTGATTGAATGTGTTGTGTACCCGAGGAAGCGGCTACTTCGGCTTGGCGTATGATATTTAGCGTGTGCAGTTTCAATGCGATTGGCCTGCTGCAAGACCCTGACCATGACCCCACGAATTACAGCAAAATTTTGACTCGACGAACTCATTAAATCAGTCATATCTTCCACGTGCGTAGACGGATTTCTATAATTTTTAAAGCGTTAGATACCGTAGATAGATGCGCATCTTTTGGCTTACTTAGATATATATCATAAGTGTTGACTGTCAAGTGGTATAGTTATATAGCTCCGACAAAATCAGCGATTATTCTTCAATTTGGCGGGGTCGGGGTCAGGGTGTTGCAGCAGGCCAATCGCATTGAAACTGCACACGCTAAATAGGATAGTTAGGGCTAGGGTTAGGCTTGAAGGCTTTTCAGCTTGTGAGTCAATCTCTACGATGACCGCTGCATCATTACTCCTTTGCTTCCCCCCAAAGAGATAGGACTATGGCTGAGGAACATTCCACTACGGTCTTACGCTTCGCTTGCGCCTGCCAAAAGGTCAATGGCTCTGTGAAGGTGCCGACGTCGACGCTGCCACTACCCTTTGAGTTTTGCCACTGCAACACCTGCCGTCATCAATCCGGCTTGCTTTGTGTTTCATACCTGATGCTACCCGAAGACGTCTTTGATCTGAGCATTGAAGGGCCACTAACCGATTACAAATCATCTGATACCGTCACTCGTACCTTTTGCGACCACTGCGGTGCTAATATCTCCTTTCATGATTCAAAAAAGCCTAGGCCTGATCTCACTACGGGCATACTTGACAAAGCAGACGGCGTCATCGAGTTACAGAATCATATATTCGTGCCAGATACAAGAGATGGTGGCCTCACCGCATGGATCCCTGATACTCCGGCATGGAAAGGATTCCCGCAGCCGGATGGGCATGGCCAACAGTTGAAGATCAGCCCTCAAAAGCAGACGAAAGCAAGCAAAGAGAAAAGCTCCGAGGTACTGGAGGCTCACTGCCAGTGTAGAGGTGTTCAATTCAAGATCACGTCCCCAAATGAAGCTTCCAAAGGTCTTGCTTCGCCCCGTGCAGACCTCCTCCGGTCAGACATCACTGACAGAACGTTGGACAACAACGACGACAAAAATTGGTGGCTTTGTGCAAATGACACAAAGTACCTTGCGGGAACGTGTGCTTGTCGGTCATGCCGTCTCGCCTCAGGGTTCGATATTCAGATGTGGGCTTTCGTTCCCCTAGCAAACATCTTACAGATGAATGGAGAACCGCTCGACTTCAACATGGGAACTCTAAAGCAGTACAATAGCTCAGAGAGGACATACCGAGACTTTTGCAGCACATGCGGAGCGACGGTGTTTTGGCACGATGAAAGCAGACCAAAGCTTATCGATGTCAGTGCGGGATTGCTAGACGCCGCAGAAGGGGCAAGAGCAGAGTCATGGCTTGAGTGGCGCACTAACAGAGTGAGCTTTGAAGAAGAAGCCCTGAACAAAGCTTTGATAGACAATTTGGGTGCGGGCTTACGACGGTGGGGAGACACGGACTCGTCTGCCGAAGGCAAGGATCGTGCTCAGGATCACGAAGCGGGACGCGAAACAGTCCCAGCGGCGAATACAAAGGAAGCTGCTTAAGTTCCAAACGTTGATATCGGACTAGCACTTCATCCTCATTCCTTTGCTACAGGCTTGTGGAACCACTCAGCGCTGCGTTGATTCTTCGGGTAAACGAGGACAAGTAATCAGTTCGTAAGCTGTATGAGGTTGGGAACATCTTTTCTGTTCGTCGTTGGAGGATTCGCTGAAATCAAGGATCGAAAACCATCTAGCAATGATTAAAGTACGAACACCCAATCTATGCTTTGCGCCGCTTGATGTAAGCCGTCAATGGCGACATAAAAGTCACTCTTCACAGATCGAACCGTTCACCTTTCAGAGAAGACCGATGTTTAGTCTACATCGCTCACAACGCAATCGACAGCATAGAGCCACTCGCTCGAGAGACTCATATATGATCCTCGCAATGGAAGCACAGACCATGGCAGTACTACAGACACAACGGAGCTTTCAAAATCGAAAATCCGTTGTCTAGCCCTTTGTACTCCACATGATCATTTGATATATGTGATAGACTCTGCCCTTTTGAGGGCCAACACTTTCCTAACGACCAGATAACACTAGTCGCCAGCACGCGGTAGGCGCTGATCATGGCTAGGTCAGATCATTGACTCTATATGATTGGTGCTTTATGGCATGGATAAGTGAGTATGACGACTCAAACGGCTCGGAACGTTCCCCAGACTTGTGGCGCGCCGGCATCTATTCCTTCCCTTTACACGGGCCGCTGAGTTGGACGACCTGGGCTACTCCAACATCGCCCGGCCAAATTCGGTAGGGATTGGGGGAAAGTCTCCAGCTTCTTACTCTCGCCGAAATGTGCGACGATGATGAAGGTCCCCTCCACAAAAGCGATTGATCAGCGGCTAGTGTGCAATCTTATCAGTGATCTAGCGAGAATCTTCAGTATCACTGCGGAGAGCAAAGTCTGTCTCAGCTAGGCTTGATCTGCTTGTCAGTATGTCAAGGTTATCCCGACGTAGACTCTTCGCTTCTTTGAGTGTTATTGGAGCATGGCGCTTCCAGATTACGGTGCCAATGGTCAGATCGAGGACTTTCGTGCTCAATCGAAGAGGTGCAAACGCTAAACTTGGAAGTTCAACAGATATGTTTAGATCATCTCTGCAGAAGGATCAACAAGATTGCCCGCTTGAGAAAGCTTATCTCTGGCTCCGTGGGGGCAAGAGCTGATAATACAGGGATGTAAGGCAGTCGACCTGGCGTAAGCCTTGACCAACGTCCCTATGGGAGGGATGAAGTCTCCTGCATACATAACGCCAATTGCAATGCGGACAAACGTCCGATATCTTATGTTACCTTATTACCAGATTCGGACCAAGGTCCTATACACCCGCGGATGGCCATGTGTATCCGCACCAGTGCTGTGAGCCCGACACGTTCACTCCTGACAGGTGTGGGCGATGCAGACTATCAGCCACTGCGTCATCAGTCTTGCTTACCGTAACCGATTCAGTAGGAGAATATGTACCCAGAGTTGCCAGAAAACGTGAGATGACGTGTCAGCACTGATATGGCCGTTTGCTCGTAAGTCTGAGGGTGTGTCTGCCAGGCTGGGTGATACCCAAACATTCCCAGGAACTCCATGCGATTCGCATTTGTGTGTACCCCTTCGAACTTTTCAGGCGCGGCCTACATGCCGTATTCTAGCGCTCTTTCCACCTGCAGCTTTAGCGAAAAGTTGGGGGAATTTAGACTGTCGCTTGAAGGGTCCTTCGGATCGCTTTCGGCACCTTCCACCTCCACATCCTAAGGTAGGATGCATCAGTCTACGGCCAATCACAAGCAACAACGACCGATACGTTAAATGGCAACGACCTCTCAAAACCAATGACCTTCTGTATCCGTGCCAATGAGTCCTCATTCAGCCCCAAAGAATGCTAGGGCACATCCGCGGTCTCGGCTCAGGCGGAGATCATACCCATCCTCAATCAACGAGTAGAGGTTGAACGCAATGCCTGGCAGTCTGCCGTACCATCCCTGGTTATCACTTATTCTCGGCATCGGTATAGCAGACCTCGATGTAACCCAAGTAATCACTGATGCCTTTGACGGCACGGCAGATCTCCGGCTAGGAGGAGTCCCTGCATCGTCAGGAAGCGATGCCACGCATATGTGTCAAAAGTGAAGAGCACAGATTTCCTTTGCATGTAAGAGAACTCGGAAGTTTATTGACCATTACTGTCCGATAGTCCTGTAAGACATCCCAAAGAGGAGAACGTCCACTGCAAGTCGAGATCCTACAGATCCTACAGGATTGTTTTTGAGGTAACTGTCGTCATCACGTACCCAGCAGATAGCCTACTGCGTGGCCTCGGGCACCTTGTTTGGACCTCCGCTTCCATTTTTGGTATGCAAACATGTCACAATCACGAGATCCAGACAAGAGCCGGGCGAAGAAATTGCGAACAGCGTGTGACATATGTCATCAAGCCAAAATGAAATGCTCTGGAGGGAACCCTTGCTCAGGCTGTGGCGACTCCGGCTACGAATGCTCGTATAGCGTTTCCAATCGAATTGGAAGACCCAAAGGAACGAAGAACAAGCGTACTTTGGAGCGCATGAGCCGCACCCAGGGCGATACCGAGCCAGATCATGCATCAAACCAAGCTCAGGACACTCGTGTCAGCGCACAAGATCCCGGTATGTTGTCTGGGTTCATGACTCCCAGCAGAGCTACCGGAATGGCTTCAGTCCCCAGAAGCAATGGTCTTAGTGAATCAGCATTTGGCTCCAACTTCTCGTACCCTCAATCCAGACTTCCATCGTTTGATCATATCCCAAGAGGTTCCGATCCCTGGTATGATTGTGGATCGGCAGCGCTGCCCAACCTATTAGTATGGGAAGCACTACTTATTGCTGGATCGAGAGTTGTCTGACTGACCCAAGCACTAGAATTCTTCTCTCCACTTTCCATATGATTCTAGGGCCTGCATGGACGACGGCGTATACCATTACTCTCATGATAATTCAGTCTGTGTCTCTCCTACAAGTCTCTTTAACGATGACGGTAGCGCCGGCAATGGCTTCGATCTTGGCAACGAGAACAGCCAACCTGTCAATGTAGCAACGTCCATATCGTCTTCATCATTTTCGTCGTCAGTAGCTTGTAATTGCGTGCAAAGCCATGCGGAGCTTCTTTTCGGTCTCAAGGACCTTGAACAACACCATACGAGCCCACGGCTAGACGTTGTGCTTTCTGCCGCTCAGCAAGCGTTGGTGCCCTGGAAGAACGTGATAGAGTGTCGTGTCTGTCAACGCGACGATAATCAAGAAGTTCTCATGCTATCAGGTATGCCATCCTTCCAAGTAATACATCCCTTGTTCAAGGATCTGATGGATTTCAAAACATCTCTCTAGAGGATTGTCTCTTCTCGCCGGTCATTGAACACTGATGCTTGTCCCTATAAGGCGAATGCTGACTGCAACGCCTCGTAGCAATGAGCATACATACTGTTCTTGGTGCTTTGTCAAGTCTGTGTACAGATTACTATAGCAATTTTGTTCCAGGTGGGAAGGCTCTTGGCAAGCAGCAGTCCATAGGCGCAACCCCGGATGGTATGAGATCGGCAATTGGATTCTATGAAATTACTGGTAACGAGCGGATGGCGGTGACGGATCTCCTGATATCGCGTACCCTGGACAAGCTTAAATATACGCTTGTGCTTTTCAAGGAGAGGCTAGAGACGGCCAGGGCTAGGAAGCCTGCCGTCGGCCTGATATCACCTCTGAACAGACCATGTTTTGGTCCGGCCAAGATTGGACATGACGTAGAGACCCTCACAATGGCAGGAACGTGTAATCTTGAAGGTCTGCTACAGATTTGGCAGAATTTGGAGACCACGGTTCAGATCCTGGAGAACATCATGAAAAAGGGTAACGGTGACATTGCATGTCGTAGGAGGGCAATCGCTAACATTCGCCCAGTCTCCGCCTCGGTATCAACATCATCCCCAAGCTCCATGTAAACATTCTGATATCGACTGTCGCTTTTGACTTCCGTTGCTCTTTGGACATGCGAACCTTGACAACGGAGTCTAGACATACCCAGCAGGAGATCAGCAACGACGCCTGGTGTTTGGGCCTGCTATCTAGGGCTACTTGTATAGAGGATCATATCAGCAATTTACGAAATGATTGACGACTCATGACATACTGTTTGGATGCACCCGAACTTGACCCTCATCGACTGGTGCCAGTAACGCTTTCGGATGACCAAATACTTACTTTAAGCATGTTTGAGGACAAAGACAAACGGTGAGGAATAGAGCTGAAGTACCATTTCCTGTCTCATAGGCAGGGTTCATCGGATATATGCCGCGGGACAAAAGGTGGGGAACTTTCACTACTGGGCTCACACGATTCTACGGGGCGGATATAACGGCACTGGGGAAGCCTCTAGACTACGTTTTGATACATAAGCGGTTGTGACAAGTACCCTCTCATCCAAACTTTGCCGGCAAAGTTCTCCGCCCACCTGTCCCTGCATCACGGTACGTCGACCCACAATTTCCTGTAGCCATCCTATGCGCTGGAGGAGCAGGTGAGTGCGGGAAGTCAGGCTCATCGACACGACGAATGAGCGGCACAGCCCATCAGAACTGTCACATTGGTAAGTCGTTAGTGCTTTCAATGCCCATCGCTGCGGCATCCGAAGCCCCCAGCTGGAAAACCTCCTTGGAAATGATGAGGATCGGCGTTCCGAGTCTCGAAGAGGATCGGCTTGCGGTCGCTTCGGTACGTCCGATTGAGCATACCGATTACCAATCAGCTCGTGTAGACAATCCGGCCGTACAGCGCTACCGGGACGTTCCTCCATGTCGGTTGCCGCAGGGCCGTTCAGTGTCAGGGCCTTCCCAGGACCTTGCTCGCATCTTTACTCTTGCATCACAGGATGAACTGATTCGCGAAATGGCGTGCTCGCTCTCTACGCTAGCGAAGGTCACATCACTATGCAGAAAATCAGATCGATCGAGTAAGATCGGCTGGATAGATCTCTAAGAACCCTGCATCTGCGTTGCACACCATGAGAAGCGTTCATGTGCTTCGGCTTTTGAGTTATTCCCGGTGGGAAGATTGCGTTAGTGTGGCATATGTTCTACGGTTCCAGCTAGTGCTTTCATTCCCATGCCCTCCCTCGAAAGTGTATGGTCACTATGTTCAGCTCCTTGCCCTATCTCACACACTGCTTACCAAGCCATTGCTCGTCGACAGTATACGTCCTGACAAAATGTAATCAGCATCATCTTTTCCTCCAGTAATCGGGCTCTTGCTCACTTTGTATTCTTTTCTTTTCACCATTATCATCTCGCCGCTATAGGTACAGGGACGTGTGCTTCGTCAGCAAAACACCTAGTGTCGCCTCGAATAGAATGACTTGACTCGCCAGGGTTCCCATCCTGGTCTTCCCAGTCTCTCAATATAGGGTCCACTATGTGCGGATTGAGTTACCAACGGGACTGGTAGGACGCCGTTCATGGGATTGACCACTGAATGCGTCCTCTTATGATATCCATTGGCTAACGCTTGCTGCGTGGTCTGAGCAGATCTGGGATGCTCATTCATAGCTTGTCAAATCTACGAGCGTATGACCATGTCATCGTTATGGTGTCATAGATCAAGTCTATCGACTCAGCCGTTCGTTGCTTCGAACGGCTTCACCTACCATGCAGTACCATCCAGCCTCAAGGTACGAAAGAGCTGTTCGGACACAGCGATGTACGGAAACCACGCAAGAAGATGAAAGAGTTTGGAATATGTGCAGATCTTTTGATCCAGCATTTGAATAGCTTCTACAATCAGACACATGTCACATTCTATACCTGCTCATGACTATCACGAGCACAGGCTCTTATTATTGACAATACCCTCAAGGTTAGGCTCGCTTTATAAGGATGTCACGCATGGATCAGGGACAAGGATACACTATCACTAGCTCCGTACCTATAATCAACAATCAACACGGATGCGTCAACATGAATGAACGCCCTCCCCCTTACGTCAACTATCTTGGATACCATACCAAAAAGTCTCATCATGATCACAGACGCTGAGGATTAATACTCAATATTCGATTCTCGGGAGAAGGAGAGGGAGAATTAGAGACCCGGCTGGAGGGGCTCGAGATCATATCATACGTCCAGCTGTTTTCTGGTAGAATGCGGTGGGTGTGGGAAGGATATGACTCTGTTTGTTCTGGATGAGGGATCGGGATTGGGAACTGGTAACGTAGGTCTTGTGGATGGGCTTACTTGGCGTTTGCTTTCCGTTGATGATTGGGGGGTAGATAGCGCTATGGTGATCCATGGGTTTGGGTGAGGAGAGGTGGGTTGGGTTGGGTTGATGGGGAGAGCTGAGGGAAAATTAAGGGGAAGGGGAAGGGGATCTATGTGACGTTGTTTCACTTTATGCCCGGAATAGATTGTGAAGATGATTAAGGTGGGTTTTGGGCGGATGTTGTGGTCGTTGATGTGGGTGTTTGGTTCTGGAAGGGTGGGGAAGATTGTGTGCGCTGTAGGGGTAAATGCTTTCATTTGGAGACGATGGTAACTATTGTATATTCAGGGGGAAGGGAAAGATAGTCCTCTTTTGAGAGGTTCGAGATGGGATATGCAAGGGTAGTTGTGGGATTTGGTTTCTTGCAACGGTATTGAGACTTATGGCAAGTTGATGGTGAAGTAGCCGCTTCTATCACGAAGTCGATTTATTAACACAATACTGTGTTCACTGTAGTAAATGGCTATTGAGCTATGGCTGTATGTGCTGCTGGACTTAGCGATGGGTTGACCAAGTCTTCTGCAAACAATTTGCACTCCGTAAAGCGATATGTGTTGTCGTAATCTGGAAAGAAAGAGTAAGACAAAGAAATCCGTAGGGCTGAGACCAGCTAGGACAGCGCTAGTCTCTATTGAGACTAGCATGACATTGGACGGACCGCCATGACGAGCTTTGATATTTTTCCGTGCACCTTGGTCGCGACCCAGCATTTTCATCCATATATGTCCACAGGCCTGCGCCATGGCGGATGTACTTCAGACCCAATCTACTGTATGCTGCTAGAATCATTGTCGCTGCCACATGCTCATTCCTCAAGTGAGGGATGTACTAGGGAATGCGCTTGGTGTTGAAGGAACATCAAGCAGGGCCGACTCTCCGACAGAGCACGCCCAAGGTCCATACTGCGAATACATTGGGAATCACTATCTAAAAAGCTACCGCCATGACTACGTACCGTCCCAACTACGGCAATTCCTACAACCACCCACCACCTCCTGGGGCCATGGCTCCTCCACCACGGGGTCCACCTCCTTCATACGACCAGTATCGTGGTGGCGACTTCTACCGACCTCCTCAAACCGATTTCTCCTTTCGCAGCAACGATGGATCTCGTGTACCCCAGGGTCATATTCAAGGGAACGGCCATGCACGGCCTAGGATTAATCATCATGATAACAAGAACCTCAACCAGGCTAGGCGGGGTCGAACCTACAAACCTCGCGCGGCCTATCGTGCTGCGCCTGCTGATCGTCCTTTGCTGCGTCACCACGATCAGCCCGATTCGACAGAACAAATGTTGGGTATGGCGAATGGTCAGAAGTTCATGGCCGCAGAAGACATCTCAGACAGTGACGAAGAGCAAATGTCTGAATCTGATCAGAGTGGTTCAGATGATGTGGACCTGGTCGATAAGCCTATGGCAGGTCAAGGCGGCCAGGCTGCTGAGGATGTTCAAGAACCAGCATCGAAGCGAAGAGCTCTCACATCCATAGTTCAAGGTTCCAAAGATGCGGCCAGCGAGCCCAAATGGTCAAACCCAGACCCATACACAGTTTTACCTCCCACAGACGAGCAACGTAAGAGGAGGGATGTGGTGAAGCTCATTCGCAAGTCACGTAAGGAAGCCGAGGGGAGTGCCGCTGAGCTTGATCAAGCCGCTGCAAACGATGACTTCATCTCGTTTGGCATGGATAGCGGCGAGGTATCGGTTCCTCCCAGTCCAAGTGCGGATGGACAAGATGATACTGGGGGTGGTGTTACTGGAGCACCGTCGGGACCTCGCTCGTTCAGTCACCTACAGAACCTGCACGGACGAGACCTACCGGAGTCACCAGATCAGCCCGCGGCTGCCCTCAGCCTACGCTCCACACTCGGCTCGGCTCAAGATTCTACGAGAATCCCAGACGAGGTCGTTCTGGATATGCCTCAGGACAAGAACAATTCGCACACTATATATGGTCCTAGAGGCGACGATGCTCTTGGCAATCGTAAGCGAACTCGTGATGACAATATCAAAGGCTACAAGAATGAAGTGTCCCTCATCAATGGCTCCATACTCCACGATTGGATTCCACCTCCTGGCACTAATCCGACACCGTGGCTTCGTAAGACAGAAACGCTGACAGCAAATGCCGGCTTCAGGTGAGCAAATCATATGAAGACTTCAACTGATCTAACGCGTGACTGGCAGGCTGCATAAGGAGATATGCGACTTCTACGACTTCGTCAAACCCCAGCACTTTGAACAGACTGTTCGTCAAGAGCTTCTATCGCGCCTGCAGAGTATGGTGGTCAAGGAAATACCACATGCTAGCGTGATGTGCTTTGGCTCTTTTGCCGCAGGCATGTATTTGCCGAATGCTGACATGGACGTTGTCATTGTTTCCAACAGCTATCGTACTACAGGCCTCAAAGTCATCTGTCAAAGCAGAAATCAGTTGGGCCGATTTTCTGACTTCGTCAGGTCTTCGAATCTGGGCACATCTGTCGAAACGATTGCTAGTGCCAAAGTCCCACTGGTGAAATTCATTGATCGGCTCACGGGCATCAGGGTAGATGTATCCTTCGAGAATGACACGGGCATCCTAGCCAATGGTACTTTCGCCAATTGGAAGAGACAGTACCCAGCCATGCCAGTACTTGTCACTGTGATCAAACAGTTTTTAATGATGCGGGGCCTGAACGAAGTCGTGCATGGTGGCCTAGGCGGGTTCTCAGTGACCTGTTTAGTGACGAGTCTGCTGCAGAACATGCCTCGTGTCCAGAGTGGAGACCTAGTACCTGAGCAACATCTGGGCGAGATTCTTATCGAATTCCTCGACTTCTACGGAAATCAACTCGATACGAGCCGCACAGGGATCATGATGCAACCGCCTGGCTATTTCGAAAAGGTAAGAAAATCCAACTTTGACAATAGTGGGCTACCGCTAATTAAAATCAGCGAAGCAAATATCGACCCAATCAACCCAATCGATCGATATATCAAGCTCCAAAAGCAGATCGCTTGGCCATTATGGATCCGAACCAAGAGTACAATGACATCTCTGGCGGCTCGAGGCTGGTGATTTTTATCTTCGAGCGGTTCTCGCACGCACACAAGGAAATCCTGCAGGCCATGAAGACACCTGGTCGTATAAGTCTACTGGACTGGTCACTAGGCGGGAATTACGATTCTTTTTCGTACCAGCGCAATCGACTTCGAGAATTATACGGAGAAAGAAAAAGTGTACCAGAGTAAGCGCCCTTTCACTTACGCATCCTAGCAATTCTGAAACCTCGACATAGAGACTTCCCTGTTCAGTATCATGTCGCGGAGATGACACTTCGCGGTGGAGCCGAGCCTTTGAGCGAGACTCCAGCATTTGTGGCGAACAGGAAGAATCCAGACACAATCCCAAAATCTGAGGTCGACACTAAGTTGTCCTTGGTAAATGAGAAGAAAGTACAGAACAAAGCTAATCGGCAGAAGATTATACGCAAAAAACAGGCGTCAAGAGTAGCAGAATTAAAGAGAATATGTCCTGATATGAAAGGCATACCTACTAAGCTCGGTGCCAAAAGAAAGGCCAAACTTATCGCCGAATATCAAAATCGTACCGCGCGAGCCGCAGAAACAGCGTCACCAGCGCCCTTGCCAGCTGCCTCTGGTGGTTCACAAATAGTAGGCACGGCAGACCGCAAGACACCCACGAAGAAAGGGAGATCAAGGGCTCGTGCTCTTAGAAAAGAATACCCAGACATGAGAAATATTCCTGATTCAATCGATGGAGTCCTACGTCACAAACTGATTAAGGACCACCTGTCTCGACAGCCAAGTATCCTACCGCCAAAACCCCGCGAGAAAGTAGGCAAGCATGTTGTGCCTCCAAGGAAGGAAAGTGCCCGTCTACCTTCAAAGCCCCAGGACACCTCCTACCTTCCTGAACAACGCCAGCAGATCAAGCCTCCCACAGGTAAACTCTTTCAGAGGAATGCAACAAGACCTATATCCAGCAAGATGGCACCGCTGAGTGACGAGCGACGAGCGGAGGTAGCCCGCAACTTGAAAGGAACATCGAATGACGATCCAATCAACCTCGATTGAAGGAATGGTTCATTTCTTTGTCATCAAGAGTTGGATAAGTGTATCGATTACGAGCAGACCGGACAAGATTACTGTGGTGTACGGTGAGGGCTTGTTGGGAATTTGCATGCATGGAAAGGCGGAGGCATAGGCATAGGCATAGGCATGAGCTTTCCTTTCTTTTCCACATGGCGTGATGTTGGATCGGCTTACAGGAAGGCTACAGGTCGTATGGCGTTCGACTCGATGCTCGATACCCCTTTTGCAGAAATCATGGCTTTCACGGCTTGCGTGCATACATACCTTGCATGCACTGACTGATCCGATGTTTACGAAACGAAGTACAAAGATAGATAGATATATCCTTTTCCCCCTCTCCTCGTTGGACTAACCATGAAATCTGAGAGGAACAACACAATCCTCCCACCATCATGGCTTGTGGGCACTCCGGCTAGAATGGCATCTTCCACTGATCGCTCCTTCTCTTTAGATCACACGTTGGGTTGGGCATACAAATATACACTGGGGGCTTCATGGGAAGAGGGGTGACTCGATCTGCATGCACCACAATGCGTATCGATCATTTCGTCACCCGTCTTCCCGTCCCGATGAGATTCACTACCATATACACTACCTATGCATAGCACTCTTGCGAATGCGAATGCGAAGATGGCGCTGATGTAGCATGGCAGTTGAGCTTGGGGACTTTTCTTTTCTTTCTCATCATGAGGTGTCGCTTTAGGCGGGCTTGTGGAGAGGAAGGATGATTCACCTGTATACCACCTTTTACAGCTCGATCCTATGCCAATAACACGGTCGATAAGGGCCAGAAAGGGCGTGTAATCTAGGAAGACGAAGAGACTAGAGTCGCAAGCGACAAGAGACAAGGCGAACATAGATCGGAAGTTTGAGGCTAGGGAGGAGCGTGCAGCCAATAAGAAGGCAAGGGATAAGAAAGAAAGAGCCAAACTTGATAGAGCCTAGGAAGGGCCATTTACCTGATAACTTGTTTAGTTCATCATTGTAGGTGGGATAGGGCAGGCGTACGTTGGAAGGAGAACATATTTCCAGGCGCGCACACGTGATTATCCAGTCGCATACAACATATACGTACGATGACAGTGAGAGCGACAGCGACCGGAGAACGACAGCTTCATAACGTTGATGAAAGTCAAGTAGGTGCAGCCACCTCGCAGCTGTGGCAATTGTGGCTAGAATTGGGGGAGTTGTCCAGTACGTACTGTCCCGAATGGAGTTGTTTATAAGACACCCATCTGGCTTCCATCAAACCATTAATCCATCCTCTATCCTCATGCCATCCACAAATCACTCATCCCTCCATCTACCATCAATGCCATACATCCTCTATCTATCCCTCCACCCCCATCCCCCAACCCATCCCCCATCCCCCACCCGATACCATCCCCCATCCCCCACCCCATCCCCAAATCCCCATATCTGCAACCCGTATCATCTATCTTAAATCATCCGCACGTAAACCCTTTCGCGAACCAACACATACCTTATAATACACAGCCGCCAAGGCGCATTTTATGTATCAAAGGTAAGGTATGACCATCTGTTTTGATATATACGATTGTTCCATGGCAATCTGAATGAACATAGGACATCTCGTTGAGAGCGCGGACTGGAGGTTGCGTAGGTACACATGTAAAGTATTCTACGCTATGCGACATCTCATCTCATACTCCAGAACGCCCGGTGGTGAAATATGTACGAAGCGGACAAGCGTTTTTAAGTTGTAGGACAAGGACTAGAAAACTACCGAACCATCCGAGCATCGTATTCATGTGTGAAGAAGTTATTGCCTAGTATCATTTCATATACCTACACTACAATTAACACAAGATATATACAGAAACGGATCCGCCACCGCTCAAGACCAGTCCAGCCGATCGAGCCGGTAAAGAGAAGAGAAAGAAAGACAAAGCATGAAGGCTTATGATATTCATATACCCGCGAGGGATTTGGATATTGATATCGATATCCCCATCGCTAGCTTTCGGACAGATATTCGGTACAGTCGTTATGGTACAATTTTTCCACCCTAACTTTGACTTACAGAAGGAAATGGCAGTATGTACGTGGCTGACATAACAATGGTATGTGTGGAATCGAGTTGGAGGGCCCAAAGGTGCGAGTCAACCAGTGAATGATCTCAAAACATGACGGCGGAAGCCGGAACGTCCTGGCGAGCTTGGTACGGAACGTGATCCCCGGTCGGTGGCGTTTGCGTCTCAAGATTCGGCACGTCAGGAGCCGGCGCGTGCAGGGCCTGCTGTCTGGCCTTTTGCGCCATGCTACCGCCCTCACTCGACGTCTTTCTCAGCCTCTGCTTCATGGACTTTGGTGCTGGTTCGTCGTCGGCCGAGAACGTGCTGCGCTCTTCGAGGTCGTCTTCTTTTGGGGAGGGTGAGTAGGCCGATGGGCTCGCCTCCGGCTTTTCTATGCGGCCGAGGGCTTGGAGCAGGGTTTGAGTGCGTTTGCGACGGGAATCACGGGCGGGGATCGGTGGGGCGTTGCTGGGTTCGCTGGGTGGAGAGTCCAATCCATTTGAGAGACTGGCGCCTTCGGGGAGATTGACGGTGTCCACGGAGGAGGTGCAGGAGATGAAGGTAGGTTCGGAAATATCGTGTTTGTTGATCGAGCGCTTGCGGTGGTTGCTCGAGCGAGGCAAACCATGACGAGTGGGGGATTTCTGAGGTGGATGCATTGCGTGGGATGAAGCGGATGAGAAGGAAGGCCGGCTTTCGTTGGGTGTAGACGCAGATGAAGCGTTGTAGGAGTATGGACTCGGTGCCGAGCGCGAGGACGATGGGTTGATCATGAACGGGGTTCCTGGCGGTGCGACTCGCGGCTCAAAGTAACCAGTGGGGGCATTTCTACTGTTGCTTTGCTTTCGCATGCGATTGGACATGGCGGACTGAGATCTCTCAGCTGGCGGTCCGCCATTGTGGGCTCTGGCCATCGTTTCTTCCGTAATCCTAGGAGCGTCAAGAGGAGGCTGAGGGGTCTGGGATGCGGGACCCGTTCCGTTTGGACTGTACCCATTGACGATTCCCTCTGTATGGCCTCTCGCCGTGTTCCCCTGGTGCACTTCGGGGGACCTTCTGTCAGACTTGTCAGAATATGAAGAGCCAGACTTGGACGAACGTGGCGAGGGCCTCTTAGTAAGATTCTCCTGGCTTCGGGGACTGACCGGCTCACGTTGTCTAGAAGGTGTTGGAGGAGTATGTAAATGCTGACGTACATCTTGAGGACGCTGGACAGGATGGGGCGGGAGCCTTTGCCTGGGCGGCATAGCACGATCTGAGATTTGATTCCTTCCCACAAATATATCAGGTAGAACGCGAGGTTGATCTGTGCCGTTCACTGTAGCGGCGTCCGTCCCAGGACCGATTCCCAGCATTTTCATGGCCTTTGTCGGCCGCTCTTGCTTTCCTACCAAAGATCCTTTGCTCGTCTTTTTCAGTATACCATGAGGCTGCGCAGGTTTCGCTGGGCTGTCGTTCATGGCGCGAGATCCCGGTGGAGAGCGTTCATCAACCTCCACATAGTGCTTGAGATTGTCTTGAACCATACGCCTTCTCTCTGCTAATTCACTTGCCAGAGCCTCACGTTCGTTCTGGGTCTCGGTGCTTCCAACCCGAGCGTGGTGGGCCTTCAGCTGCTCTTGCCACGTGGTAGAATTGTCCTGAGCATGGCCAGACCTTGGGGCTTCACCACCTAAGATCTGTTGTGCTTTATTATTTCCAAGCATTTGCTGCGCCTTAGGATTATTTTGATTGTCCCGTAGAGCTGTCGCCCGCTCTAGGATATGACGAGCTGCAAAAGACAAAGGTGGTGGAGCCGCGATACTGCTTTGGGCCGAAGGAGGCCGCTCGCTTGTGCCTTGATCACCATTCGTCTCTTTTGACTGCTGGCGAGAATGAGTCAGTGCAGACGCGTGTCCGAAAATACTATCACGGATCTCAGTCGGTAGAGGTTCCAAGTCTGGTGTTTCCTCGGGGTATATGGACGATGTCCCGCTGTCATTTCGAAGATGCTGATGTACAAGTCCACTCAAGCCATTTGAAATACCAACAGGGCCCAATGTGGGGGAATCCGCCTCCAAGGCTGGTTCCTTGCCAATGTCTATTGCTGAGTCGTTTCTTAGGACTGGTGGCTGCGTGATTGTTGTTCCGCTTCGATAACTTTGACTATCTGAGGCTTCTTCGGGCGACAGTTGGAGATTATTCAAGTCAGTGTTGAGGTTGGGTTGGAATGGAATCACGGCGGGCGTTGGTTGGGAATTAGGATGGAAGTAGCCGTCGAATCGAGAGGAAGGTACGGGAGAAGTGGGCTCAGTGTCTGATTCGGAGCTAATGTCACTGCCGCTCAATCCGTTCAGAAAATTCTGATCGTTTTGGTCTCTGTGATGACTACCAGGAGGTGGACTCGCGCTCTCGGGTACAGCCCGAAGCACGCGGTCTTCCATGTGGTGCTCCCACGGTTGCCTAGAAGAGTTTGTCCTCGAGAATGTACTGCCAAGCGAGTTGTCCCGGCTGCGCCCTGTCGTCTGCTCATCGATGGAGCATGCTGTAGGAGAGAAAGGACGGATGAACTGAGGACTTGGCGTTCCGCGACCCTCTTGAAGAGCGAGTTGCCTTTGTAAGTATTGGTGCTCGTTGTATTGCTTCCTTGGTTTGTTGAACGCTCCAGAGGCGGTCGCCTTACCAAGGTCGTTGGGCTCTAGGGCGGCCACGAAGGCATCCTGCCCATTCGGATCTTGGCTCGGGCTCATGGGTCGGCTCAGTGGAGGTGACCTACCATAACCCGAATCGGCATGTGGGGCGGTTGAAGTGTTGTCGGGAGTGAGGCCCAGATCAAAGTCTTGCATCCGGGGAGGTGTGCCAGAAGGTGGAGGACTCCCAGCGCGAATGCTGTTCGGAGCGTATGGAGGACCTCCGCGCTGATACCTATCGTTAAGATTGCTGGCGCTCCTTGATTGCGGTAGGTTGGTTGACATCGGACTTGCGATGGGGCCACCGACAGGCGTCCGCGATCTCTGAATGGACTCGAGTCTATGCAAGACCGAAGACTGTTGTTCATACATATGCTGGTCCAATCCTTGCCCATATAGTCTTCTGTTCTTGCCAAATGGGCGATCTGCGCTCGCCGGATTTGTTGGTGCGTTCGATGGAACAGCCTGGGAGCCATTGATGGCTTCGTGAGCCCCGTATATAGACTTCTGAGACGCGACGGAGGTAGCTGCGGTAGAAATACGAGATTGGGACGGGCCAGAGTTGGTGGATGACGAGGTTTCTCGGTTACGATTGTACTTGGCCGAGGGGGGCGAGCCCGATCGGTCTTGCTCTTTTGAGGGCCGTTTATCCTGCTGGGCCAGCTGTTCACTTTCCTGCCGTTTTTCTTCCTCACGCAGCTTCTGGAAGGCAGACGTCGCGATGTCGCTTTCGTACAGCGCCTTTCCGCCCATGTTCCCACCGACCGGCAGTTCACCATCCTCCGTCGACCCGAACGTTTTCACCGATCCGGAGCCGTTAACCGGAATCTTGTATATCTTTTGACGTCCCCCGAACATGGTATTACCTTCCCCTGGCCGTGACCTGCTGATTACACCCCCTTCGTCCGTGTCATAGCCAGCTGACCCATAGGAATCGGTCCTCGCCTGAGTGAAAGGCGGTCGTATTGAGCCGCGAACGGAATCGACCTCGGAAATATCCGAAAGTCCTTGGCGGCTGAAAAGATCTAGTCTAGATGCTCGCTTGGGGAAGAGGACGCTATCATCGTTGGCTTTCCCAATCTTTGAGTTTGGATCATCCTGTTCTCGTAGCATGCTGAAGCGTGCTGATAATTTTGGCATGAGTAAACTCGTGCGGAAGTCATCCGAGGCCGGTAGAGCAGAGGCGAGGTCGATTTCAGGCTTCGGCTCTGGTAGTACCTGTTTCTTCCGCTTGAATGTCCTCGACGAGAACGAGGGGAGAGGCGGTATGTCCTGTTCCAAAGAGGCCCTCCGACTTCGATTTGGTGTTCTCTCCCCGATGCTCTTCTTCCTTGACCGAAAGCGATTCATCGTGACTGCTGCGCTTAACGTGTTGTAGATACTTGTAGGCGATGGTCAATTGTCCTCGACCAAATGTGATTGCTTGTTAGCTGTCGGCTAGCAAGACCACACGTGGATAAAGTGTGTATGGAGGCCAATGTCACCGCAAGTCTAAGCCTCCTCTCGAATGCTGGCAAGCAAACCGGGTCGTATGCCTAGCGTGGCGGTGCTGGCCCCCAACGCTGCGGAGGGTTGCAGTCCTTCGTTGGATGCGCAGTCTGCTGCATGGGAGGTTTGGTCCAGTGATCATGAGTGTGTTCGATTCAGTACGAAGTGGATGGTGAGAAAACAGGTTACGAGAAGGTCCAGGGTTGGGTAGGAGGGGGGGAGTGATTGCTAAGATTGTTGCTTTCACACGCGACTTTGGAAAGCTTGTTCAGTGCAAAGGTACCCGTGAATTTGGTATTCGGTGAGGAACCAGCCTTTCGGCAAGGCAAACGTGGATGGAGCGGCGGAGGAGATTGAGATTGACACGGTCGAGCGAAAGCTTAGGAGAAGGGACGTTTTGGGCGATTGTGGGTGTGGAGTTCATTCAGATTGACTGGAGTGAAAAGGGGTTAGATTGGCCAAGGCCGGTCGGGGGTGCGGACGTGAAGAATAAAGTACCTTACCGTAGTAAAGAATAGCGCGTCATGGAATAACCTTTTCGAAGATCCTAGTCCAGTCCATATTAAACGGAGATTTCGCCTACGATCTACTTTCAGTCTTACATCTCAAGTAGAGCACTTCAATTAGTCATAATGACGGGTGAAAGGAGGAGTTTTTCATGTGTTGAACGGCCTCTAGCAGGGCGTGGCTGTCGGATATTGAAAGTTGGTGATGTGGGATGTTGGATGTTGGAGGTGGTGGCATGGCAAGTCAGAAACGCGAAGTGTTTACTTGTCTTACATTCTTACCCTTGAATGTCCCATACGGCAGATTGAGGAGGGGCACATGAAAAGGACATTGGTACCTCCAATATCTTCGTGTCTCTTTCCATCATAATGTGCACTGTTCGAGACCCCCAAAACCCCATCGTGGAAAAAGGGGGAAGCTAGGGAGACGGGAAGCCCAGCGGGATGTTCCGATTCGCTGCTGCTTAATGATCCCCGCCATCCCCCTGGATCACTAGCCCCGCTGGATTTGGTCCAGATCCCCGCGAGACGGTGCCTGGTTGTGATCGTTTCAACCCAATCATGGCATTCGATCACAACGACTGGCGTCAATTCCCACGTTGTTGCCAGAAAACGCTTCCATGTCACCCATGTCGACCATATCCTTGGGTCCATTCAAGCTTGATGATTTTATGGCTACAACAACCGAGATGAGTCATGGAAACCGATGAACACGGCACGGAAGTTGCTCCTGGACCTCAATGTCGAAGTCTTTGCCTGTTCGGTTTTGATATCAAGACCCAAAGCGTTGAGATGTGACGCGAGCATCAAAACAAAAGGAGATTATTTCTTCAAGCGTGCTTGATACTTTCACACCTCTTGCGGAAGGCCAACGACTGTCTCAGCCTCTTCATCGACCTGCAATCTCGACGCACGGAGATTTTGGATGCTCTGATCCTGAAATTTCCCTTGCCTGGAGGTTTGATGGATCCCGTTTGAGCTTCTGTAAGGCACATCAAGATTACTCACTGTCTCACGGGACATATGAGGATCCACGCACCGAGCTCATGACAATTGACAGCGACCGTTGGACCGTTGTGCCGTTGTGACAGAATGTCATGCGGAAAGCCGGAGGTAGCAAGCATGGCCATATCAAACACATGATCATGGCTTCCAGGAACATTGCATGAATCTTGCCACGGTCGGTGCAGGTTGTCAACTGTGACATGCGACCAGAATCTGTGTGTACAGCTTCATATCAACATGCAGACTGAGCCGCACATTGTGGTCCCATGTCCTGGCAAGGCACTCCTTTCAGGGGTTTCTGCCGAGGTACGGAGTACAGCCGAGACGAATGCTTGCCAAAGTTGCCAGGACATGAAATACATCAGTATCGCTGCTCATCCTCAGCAGACAGATCAGACCAGAAAATGGCAGCAAAGTCGACGATCTTCTCATCTGGTGTGAGACTGCCCTCGCCAAGGCAACCACTCTATCCACAACTGCTAATATATCACAAACCCTACACTACCCTGCTGCAGATGCACCCCCTTACATGATGTGCGTCAGCAGCCGAGATGACCCAGACAGATCATCAATACATCGTGGACCCGTCCGTCAAGAGGCCGTATTCCGACCATCACTACCTTTCGACATGAGCCTCTGGAGAACCACTAAATAAACCATGCACGCTGGCGCTTTGCATGCATAAGCACGACTGATCTCAGCCTGACCATGGAAAATTGAGGCAAGGTTCAACCTACATCTAGTCGCATACGTAGCTATGATCACTACGACCCAATCTTGCACAATACTCCTTGGGATTCCAAGATCATCAGTACGTTCCGTCGAGGTATAACGCTGCCCCTCCACCAGCCAAAGTTTCTTTTGAAGATTTCTTCCACGAATAGCCCTACTGACGACAAATCAAAACCCAAAGACCAGTATGGCAACCAATCCCAGACCTCCCTACCTAATGTTCGTCCATGTATGGACCCAGCTGCGCCGACACTCCACAACATCCTTTGTCAAACGATATAGCATCCAACCGTGTCAGAATAATCCAACATATTCCATATCATCTATCGGAAAAACAACAATTCCCTACGTTGCAGTTCTTATCCAATACTAAATAATTAGTATCTATGATGTCTGAAAAGCAGAAACATAGAATAAAATAGATTCTTGAATAAAGGATGGCATCAACTTTAATCCACCTCTAACATCAAAAAGCCCCAAGTCTTTTTCTCGTTTGAGATGGTAGAATACCTAGGTAGAAATATTGCTTGAACTCGAATGATTGGATGTTAGGGTGTAGGCGTGGCTGATCTGTTTTCGGGTTTGGGGATAAGGGGATAAGGTAGAGTAGTAGAAGCGAGGTGACGAGGTTTCGGATGTGATGAGCGTTTGGATGTGATGTTATAAAGGGGTATCCATTATATAGATTAGGTAGGTTGTCTTGAATGAGGATGGGTATTAGAGGTTGGGTATCAGTACGGGTTCAACTCCGGATAGTCACCCTCCCACAGTCACCTTTTAACTAAACATTACATAATTGGCTGATTTTTCCGCTTAGTACTCATATTCTACTTCTCTTCTAAAAGTTTACTTGCTTACTTACTTATAGTAAGCGAGAGTGTATAGTTTTTAAGTTGATTAAATACTTATACCTTATCCTTAGGCATGTAATTTTTATATAAAGGTCACGCCTGTACGTGGTTAATAGATAGCGATAATAAGCAGTGCGACTGCGACATAGTCAGTACGGTAAATACTTCATTTAAGCCTCGTAGTACTATGCGGATCGATATACATCGTGTCCGCCACGTATCCATTAATTGGTCTGGTATGCATAATTAAAAGGTGACTGTGGGAGGGTGACTGTCCGGAGTTGAACCCTATTAGTACCACCTTCGGAATACCTGTAACCATCAACGCTGCCCATCGAAAATGATCTGATGCGATGTATTCATCTCTCTTATAACGGTAGGGATACTACTTGGCTTAAACAAATTGGATTTCAGGGAGTAGGCATCGCTGATTTATTTTCAATTATGAGATCGGGGGGAGAAGGTAGAGTGGTAGAGTGGTAGAAGTAGAAAAGGTGAGGTGACGAGGTGTTGAGGTGATGAGGTTTCGGATTTCATTGATATAATATTAGGAAGCGGGTATGGAATATAGAATAAGGTAGGTTCTTTGATGACGATTCGGGGTCTGGCAAAATCTTCTGGTGGTTTACTATCATAGCTAATTACCAATCAAAAGCTGCTCAATGCCAGACCTAAACTTACATAATTGGAATGACAATTGGAATGACCATGCCATGCTATGCTATCTACAACTCATCCCTCCCCCCCTCCTTGGCCCCCTCCCCCCCCTTCCCCCCAACCCCACACACAGCCGGCGTCCCCACCTCCATCCGATAGACACACTTCTCCTCCTCCGTCACCTTCCACACCTCATCCACCTCCGCACACGCCAACACAACCAGCGTACTCCGACTCGGTCCGTTCCAGCAATGCTGCCCATTCTCATACCTCAACGCGACCCGCTCCCCACTGCCCACCCCCCTGCCATCAGCCGGCACCTCGTCGTCGACGACAACCGTGTCCATCGACACGAAATGGCCCATGACGGTCTGCGCGCCGTTCTTCTTCGATTTCTGCTTCGTGGCATCGAGCCAGCAGAGCTCGTAGGTGTACTCGCCCGAGTCTTGCGACACGCACTGGCCTTTCAGGGCGCGGAAGATGTCGTCGGCGCCGTAGTCTTTGCGTAGGTCGTCGATGTGGGTGGTGAGGTCGGTTTTGCTGTTGCGGAGGCTGTCCGAGGCGGATGTGAGGGCGGCGCGGGCGGTTTCTAGTTCTTTAGATTCGGAGCCCGAGTCGGAGGTTAGAGCTAGGACGCCGTTGTCGACAAGGAGGACGCGGAGATCGCGCAGCTTCTGGTCGACCCAGGAGCGGACGGGGGTGGGGAGGTAGGCTTCGAATTTGTAGACTGTGATGCATCAGCTGCCTTTGTAATCGTTGATGAGGCTTGTATCCACTCACGAATATCAACGTCGCTTTCTTCCGGTTCCTCCCACTCCTTCCAGTCGATGGCTCCGGTCTCCGTGTCAGACTTGGCGATCTCGTTCAGGTCTCGATCACGAGCGTCATCGCCGATGTGAGACTTGTCTCGAGCAGCATATTCCTCCCAGCTCCTGACAGCTCGCTTGACTCCTTCGTCGTTGAAGTTAGGGTTGTATTCCTCCTTAAACGCAGAGAGAATTGCCTCCAATTCGGTTATTTTTTCAGTGGCTGCTCGCCGCTGGTCCATGACTTCACTCAACGCCCCTCTCAGCTCCTCCACTCTGTCTTTTGCGAACTGAACTAGCATGCTGAGCTTTCCACCCTTTCCAGGCTTCTTGACCACTTTCCCCCTCTCCTGCCTCTCTGCCTCTGCTAGATCATTCTCCAGATTCTTCACCTTAATCTCTCCACTTTGGATCTCTGTCTGTAGAGACTGTATCCGATCTTCGACCTCTTTTCTCAATCTCCCAGCAACGGCTACTATGTCTTTTCTCTTCTTCTGTGCATTGCCCAGCGACTTCTGCCTTTGCTCGTCCTGTTTCCTCCACTCTTTGCCGATCTCTTTGCATTTATCATCGCACTTCACGCCACCAACCTTTGCCCACTCCTCACTACCATCACAGCACGACTCGTAATCGCACACACCGTCGTTGACGTTTGTAAAGGGCACATAGCCCGGTAGATGGCCTTTATTTTTGCAGTAGAAGCCGGGGAGCGCTATTGTGGTATTTAATTCATCGATTACGACGACTCCAAGAGAGTGAGGAGAAAGAGGTGAGAGATGGGCGCAGGCGGAGGTGCCAGGTTCGTCGGATCCATCAGGGCAGTCGCAGAAGTCGTCATTAAGGCGGGAGATGGGTAATTGTATAGACGGTGACGAGATACAGTTGAAGGTTTCCGAAGATTTGTAGAATTTGGCGACTGGACATGTGGTCAGTCAATCAGTTCCGAACTGGGGAGCTGCATATTTGGTGGAGGACGAACATTCAGGGCCAACGCCCCGAGGTCGAGGGGCTTCTGCTGCTGCGGTTGAACTGATCACAAGACCTGAGAGCAATATTATATCGAGCCGCCGCATTGTAGATACTGTAAAGACCGGATTGCGATCTCCACGCAGGTTTGTAGCTATCGAGAGCGCTGACAAGATGTCGCTTCAATTCGAGGGCAACCGGCTCTTTCGGGCTAGCGTGCTGTGTCCGCATCGACCCTTATACGATTGGACGCGACGCGATCTGTGATTGGTTCTCTCCAAACGACCGCTCATCTTCCACGAACAGGCAGTGAATCCTAATGCACATCCCTAAGCTTTCATATCGGCGCTACTCGTGGGTATGAATATACCGGATGTTGGCTTGGGTGAGAATGTCGTTCTGTACCGGCCAAGGTTGGGTTAGTAGATACAGACCTTCTAAATGCATGGAGGACAGTCAATTGTAAGGGCTCGAAGTTCTAGCTTTGGCCCTCATTTCCCCCCCTGACACTTTCGATATAAGACAAAAGCCAGAGAAATCAGTCGTAGGATGAACGGCAATATACCTACCAAGGAGGCCAATACCCATTCAACGATCGACGAGCTCAAAGCATACTTCGCTACGCCCCAAGACAGTGGAGATGAGATGGCTCGCTTGAAGATTGTACAAGCCCTGCAAGTCATAGGCGCTGCTGCATGGATCGACCATAATGCCGCTAAGCGTAACTACCACGAGTATAGGAAAGGTACTGGCTTCGTAAGATTCAGAAAATTCTCTAGCATATGGACTTGCAAGTACCGAAAGCCACACAGCTCTGGAGCGTGCCCAAAGTGAGATCAGCTAATTTTGGTCCCGGCAAGAATGTTGGGCCTCCTGCGGCCTCGACGACGAAGAATCTAGCGAGACTGATTGAGCCAAGTGTATTAATGTGAGGCGTTCTCACAGGTGACTATCATGCACAAGTGTTTTGTCCAAGGCTCCTACGGAGTGGGGATCATCATATACGACCTAGATTAATCAGAGATCCATTTCTAGCGAGTCCTCCTTGTAGGCTGACTGAACGAGAGTTCCACGAGGGCAGGCTCTGCAATTGAAGTAATCCCAATTTTCTGACAAAGACTTCACGACATCAAATAGGTCCATGACACGGAAGCTACTTCACAATAAGTCTTCCTCTTAAACCACATGTATTCTTTCTATCTTGGCAGGTAATGTTTCCCGAGAAAGAACGCTTGAGTAGGAATCTTACAACCACTTCGCAATACCAGAAGCATGGGAGCTGTTTTCTACTCCACCGTCTTCTCCACACTGCAATATCCCACTTGGACTTTCTATAACGCCATTGTCTCAACCAAAACTCTCATATGAACCTCCAGTCTGCTTCTCCTATGCAAGAGCTCATCTATTGACCTAATGGATGGGACCATTATCATTTCGGCTCGGCACTGCCCTTTCGATGTATAATCTCATAAGCACGAAGAGCTGCAAGTCCTCAAATATCCCATCCTTCATTCATAATGCCATGGATATACTCCCACACCCACACCCCATACAAGCCCACCTATCTCATAAAAACCCTCCTGATCTCCTCTACTCAAAACTCACAACCCATCTCATACCACCAACATCCCTTTCTCAAGTCTCCTTCACAGAAACCATCCCAAGAGCGAAGTCCCATGAATAAAGATACATTTCAATTCCCGTCACGAGTCAGCATACTTGAAATCGTAAATTCGCGACCAGAAAGTCAGCTCCTCCTTCTGGTACTGGAGTAATGTGTTAACTGTAGAGTACTGGTAATGAGGTGGTAAGGCTGAGCATGTGGAGCAGGACATGTTTGGAAGAGATCATGGCTGAGGTCTTTCACTCCAAAGGTATTTGTGATTGTCTAGCCTGCATTTCACTTTACTGCCACTGACAACCCTACCTGGATCTTCGAGCTTAGATCTCTGTATGAGGAATCATGCAGGTAAATTCTGTGGAACTACATTCGGAGATGAGGTCTCCTCGATAACATGTATGCCATCATTTCGTAGACATATTAATAATACCAGTTGTCCTCTCCCTGTCTCACACATTTGGAGCATACGGCAATGACCATGAGCACCTGTGAAGCCTACAGCAAATTGCAAACATCCAGGATGCCTTCGAACCTTACCAGGTTTCGCTCATTGGTTGTCTAAGAAAGGAATATCTGAATGACTCTCCCTTGCTATACTCACCTCGCCACCACGAATGCACTACACTCCCACCGCATCAACGACATCACAGCATAGCAGTGATGTTTCGTCCAATGAACGCTCCGAGAGCGACCACGCCGCTACCTAGGATTTTCACTACTGGCCCATTATCAAGTGAACTTCTCATCGACATCGTGGCCGGCCCTTCAGTGCTATTGTCTTGGCGAGCAGATGCCTTGAGTGCGTGCACATGCGGCTGATTTGATTACTTATCGGAGAATATCCCATAAAGGACCAGTGCATATAACCGAGCATGCTTAATTCGTACTCAGGACGAAGTTGGTATAATCAATAGTCTCGCCAGCACAAAGAGTTAAATTTGGAGAGAGTTTGAAGGACCCTAGTCAGGGCGATCAGGTATGACCGAGCGGTGCTATCTTCGGGGTCATTCTATTGGAGCGGGGACCATGAAGAGAAATTATCCTGAGGTAAAGCTAGTTTTTGGACATGTGGAGAGCTATTCAATCGCAGGTAAGGGGATGTGCGGCCGATCCGGTGAGCATATAGTAGGGACGTAATCGTAGGGAAGGCACACCTGGCATAATGTTAACAACGGGAGGGATGCATGAGTATTCTGTCCATTACCTGTTGTGATAACCTTCAAAGTTCGCATAGCTTAATCTCAAGAGTAATCTGATCCGACGCCGTGTATCTTACCCATATGTAGACATCATCGCTTAGCATTCGCCGGGATCGAAAAGCCTCTAGTCATGAAATCCACATGCTTTTCGTCCATGCCGTTCTTGTTCGAAAACAAGCTCTTCACGTTATCGTTTGCACCAAGCTTCCGTCTCTTGTTCCGTTCTTCCTGCTCTGCGAGGACTTTAGAGGTCAATGACGCTGTATCTTGGTTCTTGATGTTGCTTTCGGGCTTCGAGGTGGCGGCGTCGGGCCGAGGTTTTGTATTCAGGATGGGTTCGGCGCTGGGAGCGGCTTCTGACATGTTGGCGTTCTTCCTTTTCTTCTTGCTGCCACCAGAAGCTTTCTTCAAAGAATGAGTGAGGCCTTGCTCTTTGAGCTTCTGGACTCGCTGCTCGAGCCTGTCCTTGTCTGATTGTAACGTCGGAAGTATAGGAATGACATTGTCGGAGATGTACGATTCGTTACACTGTATCTCGTTAGATTGTATATAGTCCGGTAGACCAACTTCCGCCTTGTTTGTACCTGCAAGCAAGAATCCCCTGGCATCTCTTTGATGGCGCTTTCGGAAAAAGCGTGACCGCAAGGCACAAGATAGATGGCTTTCACACCGGGACCCAATTCCTTGCCTGTGACCGGGCAGACCCACTTCTTGTTATCAGCCTCCGTCTGAAAAATCACCTCTACCACATCACGTAGACTCCTCAAGCGATCTTTAAACGCTTCTCCCCGGGCCTCCAATCCCTGCTTGTCCTCCTGTCCAGCAGATAGTAGATGGTCTAATATGGCGTCTTTGTTGTATAATGTGCCTAGAGCATCTGACACGACTGGTAATGAGAGTGGTTGATGAGACAAGGCACATGTGGACCAGTAGTGTTCTTGCTGTTCGGTTTGGATCTCCTTCACCTGCGTCTGTGAAAGATCGCGGGCGGCCTCCTTGACCAGCTCGCGACGAGTGGGAATACTGCCTCCGTCATTGCCCATGCTGATCTACAGACAATCAAAGCCAGATTGAGACCGAGAACGAAGGTATGCTGAAGATTCCCCTTAGCGTAGATGTGGGGTCTCGAAAAGATTAGCCGTCGGATGCCGATGACATCGGCGGGGCTAACAAACTTTGCTCTTGCACTCTTCTACCATTTTCAACCTCGGCGGTGGGGATGCTTTCCTGAGGATGTGGGAGTTCGACAGGATCATCTCACTCATTCACACGCCTCTATCAAGGTCGAGCATCTCTAGACCTTGTGGCCCCAATGGCACCATCCCTCGAGTCACCAATGACTCAGAACCCGAACGCTCCAAGTAAGCGACCACGGCGTGTGATTCCAATCATCCCCGCAATACCAAGATGTCTGGAGAGAAAGCCAAAGCAAGAGTCGGTGGTGCAGAGAGTGGAAGAAAAAGCGGATGAATTAGCTATCCCTGTTGCTACAGAAATCCCAAAAGATACAGAAAAGGAAGCTTCAGCGGTATCGGCACATGGATTTCAGAATGGGACCTTGGGTGAAAGTGATGGACAGAGGGATTCTACAAAGGTTTTAGAGGAGACGACTGAGAACGTACCGGAAGGTAGGAAGCGTTCCTGAGCGCGGCTCTTGCTCTAGAAGCGCTGACCTCGGTGACAGAAGGCAGCACTCAACCTCCGAACACAATACAAGACTTTGGAATTGAGAAGCATGGATTCAGGCTGCCTCCGCCCTTCTACCCTAGGAACGCTCCTTCAACGGCCACGTCCAACGACCTTCCCACCACCAGCTCGGCGACCGATGTCGTGGATCCTTCATCTCAAAGTCCCCAAGAGGTGAACAAGGATCCTGAAGCCCAGCGTGAGTCAAAAGTCAACCACCACCCTCTCCGAGCTGAAGCGTCGAGTTTCCACGCTCATCCAGCACCATCTGGCGATCTCGCCGTCTCCATGGGGTCTGCAGGCGATGGCTCTTGTCTGACACAAAATCAGTCACTTGCCCCGCAGCCTACAACTTCTACCAATGCTACTTCGTCTCCGACGCAGCCGTCTGTAGGAGGATATGGTCATGCTCACAACATCTCATTCATTCCCCCGCCTCCTATGTCACTAAATGGTCCATCCTCCCCAACGTATTCTGTTTACCAAGGGTATGCTTATGCACCAATTTCGCACGGACACCCCTCTCATACACACAGCGCTTCGCAACATTCTCAGTCTTACCAACCCTTTGTGGAGACGTATACTTCTCCCGGACCGCCGTACGGTCCCCAGTCGCCCTTCTACAACAGCAACCCTCCTTTCTCCACACTGGGAAGTCAACCACCTTTAACACCGTCTGCAACGCCGCTGGAGATTGTCCCTCAGCAATGGAACTTAGCAAATGGATATGCAGCTGAACACGCTGAATACCACCACAATGCAAACTCCCAGCATCTGGAAAATCTCCGACATTATCGCTCTTCATCTCACAGTAGCCGGAAGTCGGACAACATTTCCTCTCTTCCTTTCAAGGTTGAAAGTGCTAGTACTCAACCGCGGCAGTATCATGCGTATAGCCCTGAAGACTGGCGAACGACAGAGTTGAATTCCATGCACAAGGCCCGGATGAATGGCGCTTTTGACCAAGCTCCATTGGCTGAGCATCTCCTATATCATTTTAATGATCCCGAATATGCTGATTGCCGATTAATATTGTGTCATGGGAGCAAAGGCTCCTCTCAGACGCAGTGGTTTCTCAATAGTCTGCTGCTTGCACAGAGTCGAAGATTGCGAGACTTACTCAAGGCGTCCAAGCCGGGAGAGGATGGAAAGCGGGTGCTAATACTCACTCTGAACGACCGCTTCGTGACTCCTACATCTTTTGAGTCAGCTCTTCGCGTGTTGTATGGTATGCCGCCCAATACTTTGGGAGTTTCGGAAACTCCACATCTCAAAGAATCCACGGCTGAATTCTCGACAAGCCGGATGAACCAAAGCTTAGCATACGCTGCAAGTGGCTGTCTGCTGCACCTGGAAGCCATTGTCTTGCGAGGCTTACAACTCGCCTCCGAAAATATCAATTGGGAAAATCTTGAAGCTGCTCTGTCATTCGGCCTGGAGAGTGGACTTGTAAGAGAGTCCAATGCTTCGTCAGCTGTCATACCGACATACTCCACCCTATTGGCCAGGGATAGTGATCCTTCTCATTCCAGTCATGCCTTGTTCACGCCCGGCTCTAGTGACGACCCAGCTGCACAGGCTAGCCGTTATTCAAAGTCTGTCTCGTCGCCCGAGAGCTATCATCGTGCACCGGCACACTCGGCCCACGATCTGCTTATGCACTGTCTAGACTTCATGACCGAAAACTTCCCCACCTCATGGGAACTGGACCTCTCAGCGCGGCCAATGGCTGACGTGGACAGGCTGCCTGTTACAGCTGAGAGCAGATCACCGTTGTCCAGATCACGACTCAGCCGTATTCAATTTGGGTCCCATCCCTCTGAGATTACCGCAAAGTCCGCCGATCGTAACGTGCTCATCTCAACCATCCTGCTCTCTATACCATTCGCATGGTTAGACTATCTGTTGCATTCGGTGGGTGAGCCGATCAGCCGTACCATCGGTCCCATTATCAGAGAAAGAGAGCGAAGGCGGCATATTGTGCTACAAAGTAAGAGTGTTCCGTTGACCGATCGTGTCGCTGCCAAAGATCATGCGTGGGAACACGCTGGATACGAGGAGTTCACGACGGCGGATGATAATGGGGAGATCTTGATATCAAGGAGGTATACCGGTATTGCCCTTGTTCCACGTGATGAGAGTGCGAGTGAGCGATGAAGACTACGGAATTATGACGTTTACGTCCTTGAAGCTAGTATTTCTATGTAAGTTTTATCATGCATTGCAAGCGCTGGGTATCATGGCAAAAGGAGTGGAAGGTAGGTGGCTACCATGACACATGGATTGCAAAAGTCTAGAGGGTCCTCGGGCGAGCATGACGCTGGCAAGATTTTGCTACACAGATCGACTAGATAGCTTCGACAACATGACGCGAAGACATAGCGAGGTTTCTGAACAAAATCGCCTTTCATCGTGCGATTCATGAAGACCAGGTCGCAACTTCCTTTTCCACTTTTGATTTATCACCACTTTAGGGCTCGCGCCCATTTGCTTCTCGGATTCATACCTGAAGCGCTTCAATAACTTTATCTTCAACGCAGCCTGTTCCAAAAGCTTCTCATCACACTTCTCATTGCAGGTCCTAAACTCCTAATCATGCTTTCGAAATTCCTATGATCCTATACGTCCGGATTTCATCTTATTGGATAGGCTTTCTGCCAGTGAGCTCCTACCATAGCATGTCTGCGTCCGGCAAGAACGTCAACCTCCAGCATGGTCCGAAGACGCGTCGTGATCGCCTCCGACGCCAGCATGCACGATCGAATTATACAGCAGAACGTTCAGAGACTGAAAGGAGAGGCAGCAGATCAGAAGATGCAACGACGACGAACGGGACCCTTAACGGTACCTTTGCACTTTTCACCGCTTCTCGACGCTGCAAGTACACGACGTCTTACTGAGAAATGATATCACAGGCAACCGCTTCGCAGCCCTCTCTCATACAGAGCCTGCTCCAGGGATGAATCCGGAACGCATCATGCAGCCAATACGCTCAGATTTCACCTTCCGCCGCAAAAACCCCTGCCCGACCGCTGCTGGCACGGCGGCAGCTTTTGAAGGCCTACGACCAGCGAACTCATATGCGAAAGGTAAGGCGCTGGGATTGCAGCCTGTTGCAAATTCGCCGAAGAGAAGGCAATCGGACCCAGATCTTGTTCCCTTGTTGTTGGCTGAGCTGACAGTTACAGCTTCGTTGCAGGAGACTGGACCTTCTGGAGAACCTGTCACACCACCTCCTACGCCTCCGTCGGGAATATCGAAGTTGTTCGCTCAAAGTGCAGCTACTAAGCCACCTATTAATGTTTCGACAAGAAGCCTGTCTCCTGAACCAACTGATCTATCCTCTCTTAATTCACTGCGAGCTTCAGATCCACAGACCAGACTCCTCTGCCCTCTTCTCTTATCAACATCACCCCTTGTACCCAGCTTCTCCTCAACGCCACCACGTCACAATCTACCGCCAAAGGCCAAAGTACACCTACCGCCCACCCTTGACACAACACCAAATTTTCAGACTATTCCACCCCGCACTTCCTCTCCGACTTCAGATCCCACAGCTCATACAGTCCTATCAGCAGATACCAGCATTCACGCGGGCGCCGCTGGAAACACTCCAGAACCTCCCAAAGGAAGTCTCGAAGCTATCTCCGTACCTGCTGAGCCAAACGCGTTGGAGGGCGCGCAAGTCTCAGAGATCGATCGTTCGGAGCGTAATGAAGAGTCTTCTGTGGACGCAGCGAGCGAGGGCGTTTCGGATGGGGAGTGGGAGTTGGTTGGATGAATAGCGAGGGGAGGGAGCTGGTATCTATTGTTTTAAGAGAGGGGATCACTTGGCTATGGGGACGTTAGAGGGGAAGGGAAGGGGAGAGAAGGGAGGGGAAGAGAAAAGAAGGGAAGGGAACGGGTAGGGGGGGGGGTGGGGGATGTGTTTGAAGGGTGGGTGTATGTAATAGATGAGTTTGTTGATTGATGGGTGAGTTTGTGAACAGTATAGTATTCATACTCTTAACTTATACCTTATTCTTGCCAAAACGATCTTGCCAGCCGTCTCGCGCTTGGTCACCCACGGGATGAGTAAGTATATTTTCTTGGGGGAAGTGAGATATAAGAGCTTCGCCGCTACGTGTAGAAAATTACTCGGAGATCGGTTTGCTTTTCTCCCCCTTTTTTTCTTGTTTTTGGTTTTGTGGGCTTTTGGTTTAGGTATGATGGTGTGGTATGGTGTGGTATGGTGTGATGGTGTGATGGTGTGGCCGGCTGGATTGATTAGGTAAGGTTGTGCTGGATTAGTTGGCGTATGGAATTTTGGGGGGAATGTTTGGAGGGATTGGTTGGGGGGTTTTGAAGGGTTGGTGTGGACGGGAGGGTGTAGGGTGGGGACGGGAAGAGAGGGTGTGGACGGGAAGAGAGGTGGGCAAGGTGTTGTAGACGGGGAGATAGAGGGGAAATAGTGGAAGGAAGTAAAAGGGTGGAATAGTAAGGTTGGATTGGAAAAAACAGGGCAAGTGAGGCTTTGAAGATGTAGACGTCGGAGGAGGTGGTAGTTTCATAGGCAACACTACTCTATTCCTTGACGATAATTTTATAGAGTGGTTTGGGAGGAATGTTTGGATGGTTGTATAGAAGAATGTGTGGAAGGGTGTGTGAGATTTATAGCAAGTCGTAGTATTTTATGTATGGTAATGGGGAGATGTTGGAGGGAAGGAGAAGGGTGGAATGGTAAGGTTGGATGAAGAAACCGGGCAAGTAAGGCTTTGAAGATGTGGACGTCGGGCAAGGTGGTAGTTTCATAACAGTTTTCGACATCTATTCATACCCTATCCAATATAAGAACCCACGAAACAAAACCCATGCTATGCGGCGCCATCGACCCTTTACTCAATATCCACTTTCTTCACGTCCACGATGTCGTTGTCCAGCTTAGGAATCGTAACCATCAAAATCCCATCCTCCATCTTCGCCGAGATGGCATCCGAGTCCACCTGCGCCGGGTTGACCTTGCTCCCGAGCTTCACCTTCCGCTCGAAGACGCCGACCTTGCGCTCATCCAGCGCCAGTGTCTTCAGAAATTCCTCATCGCCGGGCCTGTATATCACCCCCGCGGCATTCAACTCGCTCTTATCGGCGTCCCAGTTCACGCCCACATCCTCTTTCTTCGCGCCAGGGAGGGAGATGTGCACCACGTACGCGTCCTCGGTGTCGAAGATATCGGCGGGTGGCGTGAAGTCTTTGCTGTCCTTCGCTGCATCCTTGTTGTTGCCGCCAAAGCCTTCCTTCGCACCGGCCATGACATCCTCAGGGACGAACTGGGAGACGAAGTCGGCGATCTTGCTCATGTCGAAATTGCCGCCGCCCATGGGCCAGCCACCGAATCCGCGCTCGTTGCCACCGAACCGGCCGCTGGTACGGCGTCCGCCACAGCCTCCGCGACCATGGTGATGTTCGTGTGGGCCACCGTAATGGCGTGGGCCTCCGCGACGGCCGCCGAAGGGGTTTTCCTGGGGTGGCGGGCCGTGGTTCTCGGGATCAGGAGAGTCTGATGATTGTGGTGGACCGTCGTTGTGGGGAGGCGGGCCACGGTGGTCGCGAGATTCGGGGTTGTAGGCATTGAAGAATGGGTGGTTGGATCCGGTGGACTCGAGCTGCGAGATCCAGTCCCAGAAGGGGTTTTGTTGATTGAGGTAGCGTACGTTGGACATGATGAGTGTGATGATGTTGGAAAGAGAGAGGCGGAAGTATTTCGTATTGGAAAAGGAATGGGGAGTGGATGCTATGGAGGGAAGAGGAACAGAAAGAGAGAGCTTTCAAGCCACATTATATGTATGGTGACAAGCCACAGGCAGACGAGACATACGTAGACCAGGGTACGACAGCAGTCTACAAATCAAATGAGATGGTTCGAGAAGCTAGAAGATTGTGATGGAAGAAGATTCGCCTCCAGAAGTCGAGTGACTTACCAGCGGGGAAGGCCAGGCTGCGAGAATGACGCGTTGCATTGTTATGGTGCGGGTATTGACCGAGAAACCAATTATAGATGGCTCGACTCATGGACTGACTTCATAGTCTAGCTATCGTGTAGACTTCATGTCAGCAGTCGAGCGGCATCCGATCATACATGAATGTGGGCGTGAGTGTAAGGGGCGAAAAGTTCCTTCTTGGTTACTAAGCAGGGCAGACGCTAAAGTCAAAGTGGCCTAGCTGCCGATCTGTCCGGCTTGGCCCGATCTTGCGACCGAGGCGAGCGAGGGTCGGTACCAAAAGTCGTTGCCGAGTTTCTACCGGAATTAGGCGGGTGAACGTCGGCAACGACTTTTGGTACCGACCCTCGGTCTGGCGCAACGAGTGGGTCGTCAGATGTGTATCTCAGTGTTGAATTACTGCCTACAATTCTTGTGTGTGAAAGATGTATCCAGTCAGGAACTTGTGATCTAGATTCTCCACTCACTCACACAGTTAGAAGGTTCATACAGGGCACAATACAGGAACTCATTTTGAAGGAGTCCTCAAGCTCAGCTCTATGGAAAGCATCTTACATTCCTCGCTTAGTTTTGTGGTGACGGTGTTGTATAGTGAAATTGCCCCGAAACAGAACGAAGCCTGTCATCTCCTAGCGAGAGCACATCCACCTAAATCTTTACTCCATTTCCAGTCCTCCTCCTTTCTAGTACTCCTCCTTTCTAGTGCTCCTGAACCCTTTGCTTTCACAGAACCAAGATTTAGGGGAATCCACGACCCGTAACGGCAACACCGAGCAACTTGAGTCATGAATTTCTTTGATCTAGACCCTAGACAACTACCGTCAGCCACGCTCTACCGTGTCCAATATGACGGCTGTGAGACAATCTACCACCCCATTTCCGGCCTTACTGCACAGGACACCGAAACATTCTACGATGACTACGACGATATATTTGTCGACTTTGGTAGAGCGGTGAAAGATCATCTATGCTGGAGAAGGGTTACAAGCCTTTTTATCTCCCTCTTTGCAGATAAACAACACGCAGAGAACTGGGCTCTGCACTGGAGTGCACATCATGGCGGCAGATCATGTCAAGTATTTGAAATCAGTGCATCTAAAATGGTGGGATCGTACGTTTTTCACGCAGACGAGATTCGAAAGACTCTAGGTTTGCGGGTGCCTCCGATGGCAGAAGCGAGCATCCCTGATGAGTACCTTGTCGCTTGGAACATACCTCAGCGAGCAATAGTGGGATGTCAAACTACGGAGCATATCCAAAGGGGTGGGTGATGTTCTTCTCAAGAATAGGGAAAACGCGAGGATTACGAATATCTGACAGCTTCGCAGAGCGTTGTAAACAAAACCCTTTTCTTAAATCAACCATTCCGACCATACCTCCTCATCGCCAAGATGTTGCAAGTCAGGACGTGATCGATGATCTCAACGCACTCTGTATCTGAACCCTGATATCTTGTGCTTAGGCGAAATAAGAAAATGCTAAGTTTGCCCATGCGCGAGTATCAGTAGTCAACCCGGAATATAAGGATGGAGACACGACATACAGAGGCTAATAGCAGTGGACCCTCTTTGAGTTGAACTCGTTCCTCGCCATGGCCTGAAACACCTCGACTTCTTGTGCAGTCCAGCCCAAGAACCGGGTCCAAAAGCGTAAGGGTCATTTCATATATGCCTCCTAGTATGGCGATGAACCGAAAACGCCTGATTTTCAGAGCGAGACCTGTCTTTTGATTTGTGCATGAGCACTAACCTGATCCGCATGGTTCCGCAGTTGTTTCCTAGCGTCTCAAGCTTGTCTGTCTCAGACACAATTGCAAGTAAAAGGTTGCTTTATCACCTATTTGCAAAACCGCTGATAACCCACAACTCAACATCAGTCCTGGAATCTCTACCACGGAAAGCCTCATCAGTTGCCGTCAAAGATGGATACGAACGAGCATCCGCGTTAGTTGATCACGTCAGTCCTTCAAACCTTGTAGCGTAATGTTAGACCTGCTGTCTCTACCAGTAACGCTCTCACCGTAAGGAGCCACCCCACTAGCCGTGGTGTGCCCCAAAGATGATACCATCGCCACCAGCCGTAACGCACCGCATCAGCCTGTTTAGGGACAGGTTTTGACCTCAGAAGGAACGTTTCTATGAACAGCCTGTCTTTCAAGGCCACGCACCTGTGGTAGGCAGTGGAGCCGAGGCACTGATGCCGCCGTTGGCGATGGGACAGCCGGGCAATTTGAGGGCGCCTCTCTTGAGCACAGTAAATCAGACGTGCGATTCTTACTATCTATTAAATGATGATGGCCCATTCTGCCTCACAGCGAGCACGCCCTTTCCAATACAATTTGGCTTTATCACTCCGACACCAGGTGAAAGGCTTTACTACAAGAGGTGACCAGCTTTGGTAACTCGGCTCACTGAGAGGATATTCGTAGAGGGGTATGAATTTAGTCAGGCGTCTTTTACGTATTCAATCATAGCATTTAACACAATTTCAATTTGTTTACACACAACAGTTCGTTGAGCTATAAAGGCTAGAATCGAATAGTAAACACAGATAAATTTTATAAACAATCGACCTTTATTTGTAATTAAACTTAGGTAAGATATATGCGGATTGATGTAATAGTAACATAACTGGCTCTTGACTCCTGCACGCGCTGTACTACTCGACCCAAAACAACATACTACCGAGACGATGTAACGAACAAAGGACCATGGTCCGGATCCAGGTACCTTTCGAGGCAAAGCTTCCCTACCTTACCCGTTTCCCTAGGCGCTCAGGGTCCAGTCCCGCCTCGTGCACCATCTCACAGCCGCATATAAGACTCCCCACCACCCCACATCTCACCTTTCCTTACTACAAATACAACATACAAAACACGCACCAAATCTACAAACACAACATCAAGCAACGAGCACCAAGTCAAACCCACACTCTACATACCTCGAACCCAAAAGCAACCCAACCACCCCCTCATAAAATGGGTACGTCTCTCTCTCCCGCAAACCCCCACCTTCCACCTTCCACTCACACCCCATCCATCCCCACCCCACCACCCACAAAAATCCCCCGACGCATTCGGAACAAATGCTAACAAGCACGTTCGTCCCGGCATAGGTCCAGGTTGTTCATGCAGCTGCGGCACCTCCTGTGCGTGCCCCACGGGCCAATGCACCTGCAAATGTACGTTACGTTACGCGGTAGTTGGTATTGTTTTTGGATATGGGGATTGCTGATGTGTGGATAGAGATGAGGTGGGAGGGTGATGAGATGAGGTAGGGGTGGGGTGGGGTGGGGTGGCAGGGGAGGTTGGTAGGGGAGATGGCGCAGGGAAGGAAGGGAGGAGGAGTGTTTGATGATGGATCGATAGACGGATGTGGGGTGGGATAGGGGAATCATTCACTTACTCAGCAACTCACTCAGGAGTCCGATATCTACTTTACTAAGGTAAGGTATGGTATCCAACATGTCAAATGTCACGTACCTTATCCCCCGTGTGACACGATCGAAGATCGAAGCGTAAACAACCCGAGCCTTGTCCTATATTTACTTTACTTACCCAATCCCATCCATCCAATCCTCCTACCCTCCACTCTCACACCACACCATCCCATCCACTCCCACTCCCACTCCCATACCATCCCATCCCATGCGCTGTCAAACCCCCATTCCCCCGTCCCTCCCGCCCTCCCCCCTCTCAACCCACCAATTCCACACGCCACCTTGTAGATACAACGCAAGAATATCGTTTCTGATTGGATACCGACCGTACCATGCATGATCCCTCCACAAGGCTGTGGTGTCTAAAACGCCATATACCTTACTAGACTACTCCGAGCTGAGGGGTTTGTGCGTTGCGTTGCATCACTCAGCCAGCCAAAAGCCTTGTTTGTAAGGTATATAAACCTTTCCCTTCTCTCCTCTCCTCATCCTCCTCCGCTTTTGTTACAGAGTGTATACTTCACCATCACCACCACATCACCAAACCAAAAGAGCGATATCGATCCACTAGTCCGTCATCACCTCAAACAAATAAACGAATAAACAAACGAACGCATCCCATACCCGACCCTCCTCAACAAAAAAAACCAAAATCGAAGAAATGGCACCATGCGCCTGCTCCTCCTGCGCGTGCAGCGGACAGTGTTCTAGCTGTGGATGTGGCAGCTGCGGTGTGAGTTTTCCCTTTCCCTTTTCTTTGCTTTTGTTTTCTTTCGTGAAATGAAGTGGATAGGGGGGAATGGTGAGGACTGTGCTAATGTTGATGGTGGAGGTGTAGCATTGAGTGAGTGAGGGTGGAATATGCATGTACTGTGGAGGGGATGGAGAGGTGGAGGGTGACTGGATAAGCGAGGGATGGGTTGGGAGGGAAGGGGAGGGAGGGAGACGGTTTGGGTTATTGTTGGATGGATGGATGAAGGGGACTTCTGTCATCATAATCCATCTAGCTCAGCATACAATATTGGAAACATTGTCAGAGACTGTCGTGCTTTTTGAATTTCTTGAACGAAGTCTTTGTGATGCGCGCTCTTTTTCATGCCCATTCATGGTTTTATTGGAAGTTCATGCTGAGGGAAGAGTGGGATCTAGGTAGTTCCCAAGGTACATACATTGCAGATGCGTATAATGTTTTCATGCTCGTGAGGTATGATGAAGCTGGTTCGTCACCGTGTTTCAACATGCTCAGTGACTTTACGTTCCGTAGGCATTCGGCTACGTTTTCGCTCTCACGATTTGAGCGCCGAAGGCTCTTCCGTGTGGCAAGCCGTGACCGGACAATAGTCACATGAGAATAGATTTTCTGGCCAATACAGTTGTGTGAATTGCAACGGGGCCGGACGTTCCCAGTGGTTCTTGTCGCGGTGGCAGCGCATGTTTCCATAAGATAGGGTTCAACTGGTATGCCTACTTTCCGTGCTAAGCAACGGCCTTGTGGGTTCGAAAGACGGTAGGAACGGTGTCGCAAACGAGGTCTCTCGGGGCTATCTGCCCCAAGTACTATTTAGTGGTCTGATATGGTCATCATAACGTCACCTGCGAATCCATTATACTATATTAGTCTTCTGGCGTACTGTACAGACAACAGGACCCAGCGCGGCAGAAACAATTGATAATCGATCAGCGCAAGTATGAATGTTTTGCATGTCTGTGTGAAGCTCATATTGATTGAATGGGACCAGAGGCCAACTCAGTCATATGATTGTACCGTGGCACAATTGCCACTCTGTAGCCTTCCCTAGCTTGGATTATACCTACCACTCCAAACTTATGGGACACTCATTCTCTTTGTGTTGCGCCCTGCGACCTCAAAGAATGCCCTACATAATTTACGATGGTCCCATCCTCAATGATAAGGCTACACCATGGCTCCGCGCACATGAGAGAGCATCATTTCGTGATAGAGGTTTGGTTTCTCGGTAGCGCACTATGAGCTATCTGTGGAATGTCGTCCGGCGAGGTGTATCGTGAGTGGAAGATTTTAGCGCAGCAGCGTAACGCTTTGCAGGTATCGAGAGCACGTTTGGCGGCGGAGGTAGCGCAATTGCTATTACAAGCATGCTGACAAGTTTTGATGGACGATTCGGAATCGTAATCTCATTCGAAGGGATCAACGCTATCTAGCCTCGAGAGGAGCCGTGACTTGAATGGCTTGTATATTGGCTGGTTCGCTTAGCCAATGGCCCTGGTCGACCTAGACATTGATGAAAAGTGTAAGCCTGTTGTGGGCTGGGACCTATAACGCCATTCATAGTCCTACTTGAAGGACGTGGCGGTCGTCGAGCGACTAGACACGCTGAGCGTCTCCGTGATGTACCTGCTGACATTGCCAAATGTTGCTTGGGATCAGTATATTCACTACTGGCAGTATGGGAAAATGCATCAAAAGAACAATTGACAAGAGGTGGAAGTCCGATGGTCCGTGGCTTGTTTCCAGGGTGGATTCCGTGGACAATAGGGTTATCAATTCTCTGGAGGTAGATGAGCTCCAGACATGAGCATTCAGAAAATGATTCTTGACTTTGCTTCGGACCAGTCAAGAGCTCCAAGGGCTCGTATTCCCTGATCGTTGGAATTGTTCCGAGCAATCAAGCGGAGGCTTCGAGCCGGGGTCTCCAACAAATCGCCTAGACCACCTAGCTTTCCTCTTACGAAGTGTGGCCGTGATTTGGATGTTGTATTCGCTGATAACGCAGTCTTAGATATCCAAAGCAATTCTGGATCTCCATGCATCAGGGTAGTGAATATGCGATTGGTCGTGATCACTCCAAACCCATCTTCGCATCATCTCCAACGCCCCAGTAGTTATCGCGTTCTTGATGTGATGGCAGCTGTTGTGTGTCGCGCTCATCCCCACGTAAAGTGGACGAACGGGAGTAGTCACCGCTACCGTGCATGGTGGACGAACGGGAGTGATCACCGCTACCATGCATGCTCGATCTACTCCCTCTTCCAAAGAAACCACGCTTTCTAGTTTGGCTGCTACCGCTACTGCTTGTATCACCTTCTTTGACCATTTGTGTATCATCAGGCAGTCCTTCCGAAGGATTTGCTTCAGGAGCGGGTGGGACCAATGTATCCATAGAGCCATCCAATCCATGTTCTAGGCTGACCTCCACCAGCTCAGCGTCTCGATACCACTTTCGACGTCGGGTGTATCGTCCCCACCCATCTTGACCTCGCTTTCCATCGTTCCATTTGTTGTCGTAGTAGATCCAACCGTCGTCACCAGTACTAGCTCTCTTCTTTCCACCTCCTTCGACTTGCCACTCGCTACCTAGAATCCAGCGCCACTGGGCGGTCCCATGATCAACCTCTGGCAGTTGAAAGTTGTCCTTGGCATCTGATGGGTTGAGAAGCTCGTCTGTCCAAGGGCCACGTTCGTATGCAAGCAAGGAGCATGTCCACCCCAGGCCAAGCCATCGCCGTTGGTTTTCGAACACTGCAAAAGTGAAACGTACCCCAACTGGTTCGGCGTGGTCGTTAGCAACAAGAGATTTGGCAGCGTCTTGTTGACTTTTGTGTCTCGGCGGAAGAGGAGGCGGTGGACGTTTCGTGGGTGTCAGTGCTTGCGCAGCACCAAAAGTCAAGCCAGTCGAAATCGACACAATCCGGCGGATCAGTTTGGAGCGCCATAGAATAGCACGAGACACTCGAGCAGGTCTTGAATGCCAGCTAAGCATAAGTGTGCCCACCGCCAGAACGACGCGGCGAGTGGTCAGGATATAGAAAGGAGGTAGTGTTAATGCGATCCAGATTGGCGAGATGAATACTATGCGTATGAACAACGTCGTAAGAGCAGGGCGCGTGGTAGCCGATGTCGCCGTTCGTTGAGTTGATAAGAAGTCTGTGAGTTGCATAGACGGTTCGAGAAGGGTATTACATCTGGAAGTAAATACAGATAGGGTCTCCACAATCTCATCGAGACTCTTCTGATGTTTCATGTTGCTTTCCGACTGGTCCTGTTTCGAGTCCTTGAACTTTTCATTCGTCCAGCTATTTGAGGATAATGGAGAGTATCTTCTCGAATACATGCCCATGATTACACAAATCACCGCAACCAGTGGCCCAGCATACCTGGTGAAGACGTCACCGTACAGTGTGATTGCCCAGAAGCCCGTAACAAGAAGAAAGCTCTCCCATGGGTCTCCGCTCGTCCACGTCAGCAGACCCACCAGCTGATTGAGGGGCAGGAGGAAAGGATGCGAGAAGGCAAGGGCTCGGGTGATAGTCGGAGGTGTTGCCACAAGCAGAGGTGATTTACGATGCACCAATATTGTAGACCGCTGTCTAGTAGCTGGGGAGGAACCTGAAGCGGTGGCAGAGAACGCAGCCATGGTAGTAGGGTTTATGTCTTCCTTGGTCTTCCCACTCCCGTGGTCGGAGAGGTGGGCTGGAGAGGATGCCATGTCCGCTAGCCAAGGCGTCTCTACTTTAACGTTAGATATAGCTTATAATGAAAGATGGGAAAGCCGATGTGGAAGCCTAGTAGTCGTACCAAATGCAGCCATACATCATGTGGGACGCGAGCTCGGGTGTTGCAGCTCCGAAGGATGAACTACCATGATGCAAGTTCCCATATGTGCGGAACCACCATGAGAAATGAGAGTCACATAATCAAGAAATATCAACAATGTGTGTATTGATAGACGGACCAGGAAACCTGCAAAACGTCACCCTACCGCCAAGGTGCCCGCATTACATAAGCATATTCTAGCTAAGATCTACCGCTAGTCCGGAAAGGCTTAACGTCAAATCTGGCTAATGGTAAGTTCAGAGAAACTGAGGCAAATGTCCAACAGATGACTCTACTGCAGCGTCATCCCAGGTTCTGTGAAAGTCTTCTTCCGATGTGAATGGTTCCCCGCAGCTCATAAAGTTTGACGGTCATATTGTGCGGTGTTTCAGAGCGGACGGGAACAACCACATATGGTGAGCATCATCACCTAAAGCTTATGGACATCCTCTCACAATTCGAACAGGCGCACCGCATTATAACTCAGGTCGTCGTCGTAGGCACCCGTGTCCTTGGTCGAGCCTTCGCAGAGGCATACAGACAGGCCTCTGCATCGCAACAGTACGCCAAACAGGGTGTGAAAGGCGGGAGTACCGCCAACAGCTTCGCCTCCGCAGGTCTGACGCTTGACGAAGCATGCAAGATCCTCAACGTGAGACCGCCGCAAGCAGGCAAAACCGATATGGAACACATGATGGAGAGATTCAAGGTCCTCTTCGACAAGAATGATCCTACGAAAGGGGGCAGCTTCTACCTGCAGAGCAAGGTGCTACGGGCTCGAGAGCGGATAGAGTTGGAGGTCAGAGAAGCTGCAGAGAAGGCGGAGGAAGAAGAGGAACTCAGACAGGGGTGGAAGCCGAAGGTATGGAAGGATCGATAGTATCCACTCTCGAGGCAATCGTCGGACAAGTGTTGAGATTGGGTACTAGTGACCTTCAAGATCCGATCGTCACCAGGAAAGCCTTCTCGGAATGTACATTGGGGCTTGATGTAGGATCGTTGGGCGCGAATCTATTTGATCGCATAGCGAGGAGTTCTGGTGTAATTCTACTCTGGAGGCACGCAGGTCAAATGCCCGGGCGAGTACCCAAAGATATCTCAGCATCAGCGTCTCATCAAGCATACAAAACCACGACTACGGCGTCACTTGTATACAAATCACACCTTTGAGGACATGTTCGCTACTTTCGTTCTCGCCAAGTCCACAGATCCGAGACGTGCTGGCAAATTACCACCAAACCGAGTCAATATGGAGTGAGAATTCTGCCCTTTCCTAGCATCATGGCTTGTTGCGAGATTGTCGAAAAGCGGCAGTCTCATATTCTGAGAGCCAATCCTCAGTTCTGGACGGTACCCAGCGTAGTTTATGACCTTGCAATCACGTCAATCGCGTGTATGCTGTGTATGCTCATATAATCAAGCAATCGGCCCAACAGAGTAACTCCATAAAGACCTATCTCCAGGTTTCTCGGATAGGACGATCAAACAAGCATATCCGATGTACGATGGCGCAATAGATAGCAGGATTTCCCTCATTCGTTTGGAGCAAGCATAACCAATGCATCAGGCACGATCGTCCACACCCCTTGACCGCGTTTGCCAGCGCGGATTGTAGCCCTGATACGTAGCAGCCTACCGTAGCCCGCTGAGATAAGGTGTCTGGGTGTTCCCGTTATTGGCTTCCAGAAGAAAGCTAGCGATTTCGAAACGTGCTTTTGCTGCAGGGACCGCTTGCGAGTTGCGACTCATGTATCGCTTGCATCTTGATGGCGCTAAGCAAAGTCTTTATCGTCAATCGCCGCCAAGCAATGAAAATTAAAAGCCGCTCCCGAAAACATCCACGTCCCATTGCATGCCAACCAACGTCCACCATCTTCCATACCTTTGCACCTCACTTCAGACAAGCTGGCAGGATGGGTGCTGACTACGATCCCTGAGATAACCTTGTGAAGTAGTAATGTCATATCATAGCGTCATAGACCCTAGATGGCGCCATCAATCATCCGTGGCACTCCGCTAGGAAAGCTTTTCTTTGCTCCTCACATTGCGTACTCGGCATACCTATTAGTCCGAGTATAATCTTTCAAATGGCAGTCCAACAGTCGCATAATCATCTTCATTTTTGAGCGCAGCCTGAGGGTGTCTACCTAGAAACGCTTCTCCTTTCGTCCACCACAGTACTTGAATTTTCCACTACTGCCCTTCTCTCTTCCATATCTCTTTTCTATCCTTGTCACCCTCAGGCGTCTAGAAGTCCCCAAGTACTGACTCTCAAGCTGTCAACATGCCCCAGACCCAGCCTCCATTGTCGTCTCTACTACCGCCACTCATCTGCGGAACAGCGACATTCAACGATCAATATAATCCAGATCCTTACGCATTGCCAACCACAGGCATTGTCCACCGCGCCCTGTCCCTCGGCGTCCGCGCCTTCGATACCTCTCCCTACTACGGTCCCGCCGAAGAACTTCTGGGTAAAGCCCTCAATACGCCCTTCGTTCACGAAAACTTTCCCCGCCAGGACTACTTCCTCCTCACCAAAGTCGGCCGGATTGCGGGCGCTGAGTTTGACTACTCGGCCCGTTGGGTACGACGTAGCATCCAATGCAGTCTCGACCGCCTACACACAAAGTATCTCGACGTGGTGTATTGTCATGACGTTGAATTCGTCACCCCAGAGGAAGTTCTCACAGCCGTCACAGAGCTTCGCCGGATTCGAGACGAAACTGGTCGAATAAGATATGTCGGGATATCTGGATATCCTGTGGAGGTTTTATGCGAACTCTCAGAGATGATACTCGAGAAGACTGGCGAGCCGCTGGATGTGGTCATGTCGTACGCCAACTTTACCCTCCAGAATACGAAACTCGCCACAGTCGCTCTACCACGGCTGAGGGCTGCTCGTGTTGATGTCGTCCCTAACGCTTCAGTGCTTGGTATGGGTCTTCTTCGCCGTACTGGTGTTCCCATCGGTGCTCATGGCGATTTCCATCCATCCCCTAACGAGCTACGGACTGCAATCCGGAAAGCTAGCGACTGGTGTGACCGAAAGGACAACAGGATTGAGAAGATTGCTATTCGCTTTGCCCTAGAAACCTGGATACGCGAAGGGCAGGAGGTGGGCTCGAAAGGCGATCCCGCGTCCGGTATCCCATGGGCACTCCACAAAGTTGACCACGGGGCAGCTAAACTCGGGGTCAGTGTCATGGGCGTCAGCAACATCGACGAACTTAACGAAACCATGCGTGTATGGAGGAGTATTCTCGACGGTCTAGAAGGGGGGGAACAGACTGCTGTCAATTCCGGTAGAGGCAGCAAAGACCGCGCTTGGAGTCTGGCGAGGCAAAAGCAGGTTCAACAGCTGTCGCTGGGCATTCGAGAGATCCTGGGAGAGTACCTCAATTTCGCATGGGCAAGTCCTCCTCCCGGCTTCTCTAAAGCTGGTTTGGCCCCTACGGTACCCCCGCCTCTACCCACTCCAGAAGCATCGCCCGCCGTCTCGCCTGGCCAACACGCGTTCAAGCTCTCGTATGGCGAATCTATGGAGATTAGCTGCACCGAGCTGATATAGCCATGAAGAAAAGGATCATTCCGCAAGCGGATGACAGCGCTGATGCCCGATTTCGGATTGCGTCGTGATCGATGTCTTGACATCCTTGATCAACGCTAAGGCTTTCATTTGTTTGCGAAAGAGGAATATTTTGTATTGTATTTTCTGCCGTGTCTTTGGAAGAAGGCCATGTCATTCAAACCATTCTTGTTGGACACATGAACTGGAAGCCCGGTGGTAAGTATTCCCTTAGTCCTGGCCCTGCAAGCTTTTGAAGCTGCCTATGCCGCAAGGGGGCCACTGCCAGTGACACTAGGACTCTTCTCTGTTGAGCTCGTGATCATTGCTGCCAGATTTGATGACGCTCCTTGGGCATTATGCTTCCACTCCTGATAGCTTCTCATTGGGGAACGTGGTGTTTCAGAAGTCCTAGACTTCGTTGCTGCTAACATTCTACTCAAGCGAGTAGGATATAATCCGTTAAGTTGATTGGTATCTCTCGCTGTTCCCCCTGTGCCTTGCAGATATAATTCATAACTTTCTACCGCAGTTCTGGCTATTCCTTTCATACCCCTGGCAAGTGGTCTAGGAGACATCGAAGGTTGCGCTATGGGATCGTAGTGGTTCTCTATAGCCATCCGGTCATTGATCTAAGGGCATAGTTGAATCATCGGATCTTGTACGACTGCAATTCCCTATGCACTTTGCCCCAAAGCAATCGGAGTGTGTACAAGTTGATTGCGAAACGCTTTTCGTGATTTCCTGTATTGATAAGGGTAGTTGCGAGATATCCTGCAATTGGCAGCCACGCAATGCATGAACACTGCTTCGACCGATTGTGCAAGCTACGACCCTGCATTAGATCGGAATAGTAAGAGCAAATGCTGATCATTGGTGTGTATAGCGTAGCCTGGTGCTTCTGGCCTTGCCGTACGTGTGGTGGAGGTTTCAAGTTCATATAGCTTGACCGATCTACAAGAATACAAGATTTCCTGTAAGTCCAATCGAAATACTAAGCGACTGAATGTAAGGTAGCTACTGCACTAGAGGTCATCTCAAGGAGGCTAGCTTTTGTTTACATCACGTGACTTCGCCCATCGCGCCTGATGCGCTAACCGGCCAGACTAAATGAGCTCTTCTACCAGACCTTTCAATCGCTCCACGAAGACTTCGTGTGAACATGGCACAACCAATGTCGCCTCTGACCCCTAGAAGTGTCAATCGGAATCACCCCTCGACAACGCAACGGAAGTCCCCATACAAGTCGCAGGAAAAGGCAGCCTTTGCGCATCACGACACGGAGAACATGCCGCTATCTAGTCCTGGTGGCCCCCCAAGCTCTCCATTCGTGGAGAACGTCGAGTCTCCACTTGCGAAAGTGTCTCAAAATCTCAGCGAACCACAGTCAATTGAACCAAAATCAATAGAGGACTATCAACGTATTGAGCTTACCGAGGGCGCGCTGCGAGAAAACGAGGGATTGACACGGACGGTACAAGTGCTCGAAGACAATCGAGCAAGAGACGACGACACTGTAAAGACGACTGGGAATAACGGAATCGACGACGAAAGTGTCTCAAATGTTGGTGGAGCACCTGGATATGCTGGGATGGACGACACCGCTTTCTCCGCCTTTTCGGCTGTCCCCAACGCAGACATGACTCGCTTCGCTCGACTGGGTCAGTCACCCACGAAAAACACATTCGGTAGTCCAGCAGGATTGCAACACGAGGAGCCTACGCCTCGACCAACAGACCGAAATACGCCGTCCAGAAACAGGTACTATGACGATAGCTACTCTTCACCCACCCCCCGAAGAAATTTGCGCGAGAAGCCCTCTCACGGGGATGATACTACCAATCTTCTCGTCGATTTTACCGGAAACTTCAGCTCCATTGCACCCCTCTCACAGCGATCACCTACACGGAATGGTCGCATGTCACCACCGAGAAAGTACCACAATGATCTCGCATCATACGCATCAGGGCGTCGAACGCCATCACCAACAAAATACGCACTACCCCCAAGCACACCATCCGAATCGCGCCACCTCACAAACCTTCTTGACTTCGATCTTCCACCGGCACCTACCCCACGCTCCGTACCCAGTATTTCAGCACGCGAACTTGAATCTATGAAATCCGCCTTCCAATCCCAGATCTCGTCTTTGAAAGCCGAGCTAAGTGGGAAAGAAGCAGAAGTCAATAGCCTCAAGAATGCCATGGACAACGCAGAGCGGCGAGTCGGCGAAGCACAGGAACAGGTTCGTGAGGAGCGAGGGGCTAAAGAAGGCTTACAAGCCGAGAAGACCGAATGGGAGAAGCGGGAGCAAGAGATGAAGGATGTCCTCCGCAGCGTCAAGGAAGAGATAGTTCATTCGGATCGGGAGAAGGATGGGCTTCTGCAGAGAGCTACTAATGCAGAATACAAGCGCGAAGAAGCCGAGACGAAGGCGATGGAGGCGGAAAGTAAGGTTGCCGGTCTACAAGCCGGTGCTTCATCCGAATCAACAGCCACAGAGACTGGAAGGAGTAATACAAGCTCTGAGGTCGAAGCTGCGGTCACCAAAGTTGCGACAGAGCTCCATGGGCTGTATAAGAGCAAGCATGAAGCCAAAGTCACTGCGCTGAAGAAAAGCTACTCGGACAGGTGGGAGAAGAGGATGAAAGACTTGCAGTCGAAGATCGAGGAATTGGGCAAAGAGAACGAAGACCTTCGTATCGGTAGAGATGCTACAATGACGGGCGTTGATCCTGGCAGGATTCTCGCTGGTGCTGGACAAGAAAGCGAAGAGCATCGAAAAGAGCGAGAGGCCTTACAGCAGCGCTGCGAGGGACAAACCTCCAAACTTCAAAGCGTAGAGCGGGAGCTTGCCACGTTGAAGTGCGACCTCGCTTTGTTCAAAGACACTAATGCCTCCCTACAATCCCAACTCGATCTCTCCCGTACCGAAACGGCCGAGCTGATAGCAGCGACGGAAGAGTTGATGGCGCTTTCCCAATCCGCCATGTCCAGCTCCGAATCGCAACCGCCATCAGCACATTCAGACACTCGCTCTGCTTTATCGAGGTCGACCTCGGGGACTGGATTAAAAGCGCCAGGCTTCGGTGGGTACAGCGGCGAGAGCAGGATCGGAGGTATCCGACCGCCGACGGGTGGGTATAGTGGTGGTTATGGTAGTGGGTATGGAAAGGAGAGGAGTGGGAGTGGGAGCGGGGTGAAGAGTGGGTTGTTGGGCAATATTGAACGTATGGGAAGGGGAGGGGGAGTGCATTAGGTGGATATAGGGAGAGGACAATAACGCTGCAGATGTGAATTGAAGGCCTTGGCATGGGCGAGAAGGAGATTGTATGATGTACCTAGCTCTCTATGATAATTGGGACCTTTCGCTGTTGATAGAGAAGATCTCATGCTTCACGGATTTCGAGCGCCAAGCTTTTCAAGAGTCTTGCCGATAGCGCTCTCTCTTACTGAACCATTCCACAACATATGTACAATATCGACGTATATGTCTCCATGTTACCAACAACATAGACCCTTGTGGGCTCAATGCGCTTTATTACGATGAGAAATATGTCATCGAAGCACTGAGTCTCGAAAATAGCTTCAACTGAAGTGAAGCAGACGCCGACATGAGTCCACAACATGGTCCTTCCCAGCAACGCCCTGCACGTCTATATGATCTATCAACGCTGGTTACTTGCTCGTACGCTTCTTGTAATACCTCATTTCAGTCATTCAGAAGAGGTATATCCCTGCCTCCGGGATCTTCATGCGTCTGCATCGATAATGCCAAGGTTCTATTCAATCAGCTGCAGAGTCGGGCGAGTTGATTGATAGGACTACATATCGCTACGCTCGGGACTCTGGGCCAGCATTCAGGACGCAAGGCAGGCGATATTTGAGTCGCAGCTCTGCTCATGCTTAAGGTAGTGTCTATCACCAGCTTCTTGGCTGTCACAGAAGCCTGCCACGGCCCAACGCCTTCGGTCCCTTGAAGGAGCGGTGGCCTAGGACGGGACGACTGAGGTGACTTTATGATGGAGTATTGTATGAGTGTCATTCCGCTGCCGAGGTTTCCTACAATCCATCCCTCCTTGCTCTCCTGCCGGCCAAGGGAACGGGCTTGTTGAGTGGAGCGGCTCAAGATCCCTCCAGCCGCCGTCGCCGGCCGTGCATCTCAAACACCAGCACCCTGCCTCTAGGCCTTCTCACGGAGGGGTATCCACTCCTGAAGATTGCATGTTTCGGACTCTTTCTTCCACTCTTCCTTCGCGGAGAGTACAATTGTCTCCACCATGTCCATCCTAGGCGCGTGATTGGTGCTTGTCTCTCCAATGGTCGATCATTTTCACTTTGCCCATCACGGCTGTCCGAGCTTCCTTGGTGAAACGGGAAATGAAGCCCATCCTCCATGATAATATATACGGTTTGGAAGGAAGACTTTCTCCTTGTCCAGCACCCGTCAGTTGTTTTATGTTCGCTGCTTCAATTACACTCTTTTTCTGCTCGAAGTCTTTTTGACTTCTCACATTCTTTTGGCAACGCTGCTAGACAGCACATTTACGTCCCCACGCTCGTTCAATCCAAGTCCTCCCGAATTACCCAAACTTTCTCTCACTGTCGCAGGCTCGAGGCGAAATGCTATTCTCTTTGGTAGTCCCACTTTCCGTGCTCTCCCTTGCCAACGGCTTGGTGATGCGCCGTGACAAGCCACTCAACATTCCCAAAACTCCCAACAATCCTCCGGATCCTGGGATGCAGTCTATCCCCACCACAGGTAAAGCTGACAACTCGTTCAACAACGGAGCTGTGCAGCTGATTGCAGATCCCGACGGAACTGACGTGACTCCACCGGCTGTCTATGGTGCGCGCGAAATTGATCTTCCTTTTGGCCGTCTTTACCATGGCAACGCGAAATTCTTCCCTGCAGGTCAACTGAACACTCCTACCGGCAATTTTGACCGATGGGTACCTGATGGCCTGGACTCGGCAAACCAAAGCGCCTGCGGAATTCCTGATAATGCCTATTTCATCAGCAAGGTCGCTATACATCCGTATTTCCTCAAATATGCAGATCTGAGCCGTAAGCTGCAAGCCACCATGCCTTGCAACATAGAGAATAGCCATCTGACTTGGACGTATAGGTTACTGTATGCAAGACGTCTGTATCTCCTTCTGGAAAGAAGACGGCACATCCGATATGATGCTGAAAGTCACGGATATCTGCAGCACCGATCCCAACGATCCAACACACTGCGCAACCCCTGCCGATATCAAGATCGATCGTTCCAAGGCACAAATCATGGAGAAGCTTAACGGTCCCCTGACATCCTACCCTCAGCTGATGGGCGACCAATACCCGGAGCAAATCTGGTGGTTCTTTACAAAGTGCTGGGCTGATGTATGTCTATCTACCTAGCTCATTGTCAGCATGGCCCTATCAGGTTTGTATGAGACTAATGCCAGAGTAGGGACTTCCGCAGCCAGCATACCAAGGCAATAATTGGTTCACCACACCAGCTCTTCCCAACTATCTCAACTGGTCTCAGGAAACCGTCACGCAGCAATATTTGAACAACAATGCCAGATATGCCTCCAAGGGCTGGATCCCATACCCAAACGGTGCATACGCTACTACCAGAGATGAAACTACGTCGCCCCCCATTACAGATTGGGCACCCGGAGATGCGACACCCCCTTGGGAGCCGATCGCAGGCGGTAAAGGGTGGGGTATGCCGACCAAGGGAGGGTCACCTGCCGGCCCCGCTGCTGTTTCTTCTCCGGCTGCCAGTGTTGCACCTGCACCTTCCAATGGTAAGTGATCTGTGTCATTATTTGATGCCTCCCAGTAAGGAAACGTTGCTGATCAGTCCTAGCTTCGGCTGCAGTCCCCCAAGCTTCCACAAGCACTGCTGCGAGCCCTCAAGGTAGTGGCGAAATTGGCGCCCAAGGAGGAAGTCAAGCCTCAACATCGGCCCCTACAACCCCTACAAGCACTGCTGTGAGCGCTCAAAGTACTGGTCAAGGCAGTGGTCAAGGTGGTGGTCAAGGCGGTGGTCAGGGAAGCGGTCAAGGCGGTGGCCAAGGCAGTGGTCAAGGTGGAGGCCAAGGTGGTGGTCAAGGTGGAGGCCAAGGCGGAGGTCAAGGAGGAGGTCAAGGCAGTGGCCAAGGTGGTAGTCAAGGTGGAGGCCAAGGCGGTGGTCAAGGAAGCGGACAAGGCGGAGCCCAAAGCGTCAGCCCATCACCATCCACCACCTCAACCGCACCCCCCAACTCTCCGCCACCTCCGCCTGCCGGAAACGGAAACGGCACGCCAGTAGCGCTCTGGGAAGCTTGCAATTTCCCCAGCAAAGGCATCAACGGCCCGCTCTCCTGCGCTTCCGGCAGCGAGTGCATATGCAAAGATCAGTGTATGTCTTCCCCTTTTCCCTCTCCTATCTACCTATCATGTGGAACTTGGTTGGTGAGACAAAGGTTGACGACTTGTGGTGTGAATAGCATACGCACAGTGCCGGACGCAAATCAATGGCTCTTGGACTCCGCAAGGTACTTCGTGGGAGTGTCAGAAACCGGGGGATGTGGCGACTGGTATTGATGAGCAGGATAATTGTGATCCCTAGTCCTTCCTCATGCGTATTACAACATAGTTGGGTGTGAGTGATCGATCGGATAAGACAAGATGGAGGGGGTTTGGGGTATGAGCATGCTGGCCGTGTGTGCTGATGTATATATTCTTTCCTCTTCTCTTCTCTTCTTCCATCTGTGGATAAATATCTATCCTTGAATCAACACCCCTATCCCATCATCTTACCCCCTCCACCCAATCTCCAACCTTGCAACAAGCTCACTCACTCACTTGCTCATCTACTCACCCACTCACCCACTCACTACGCTATACCATTCCATCCCCAATCCCCCATTCCTAAATAAAAGCCCAAGCCCAAGGACGCTCGCTCGCTACCTTTCAAAACCTAGCTCGTTCTTATTTATTCATAGCTTGGTTTGGATTGGTTTGGCTTGGCTTGGATTGGTTTGGCTTGGCTTGGATTGGTTTGGCTTGGCTTGGATTGGTTTAGCTTGGCTTAGCTTGGCTTGGTTTAGCTTATGTAGATGTCGTCTATAGTCATGTATTTTAGATTAATTCCGGTATTCGTTGTTGTTGATTTGGTCTGGTTTGGATGCTGTGGGAGGGAGGGGAGGGGAGGGGAGGGGAGGGGGGGGGATGGATGGATGGATGGATGGATGGATGGGTGTGGAGGGAGATGGAGGGGATGGAAAGGAAAGGGGGACGATGGATGGATAGGAGAGGGGATTTGGGGAGGGGGAGGGGTTTGGGGAGGGGGGGGGGAGGGGGGGAGGATGGAAAGGAGGGAGAGGGGGGGAATAGGGGAGAGGGGGGGAATAGAGGATTTATAGATGGATGGATGGATGGGTTAGGGGAGGGGATTTAGGGGGGGGATTTAGGAAGGGGGTTGGATGGAAGGGGGGGGATAAAGGGGATAGGTAGATGGATTGTTAGGAAGTATGTTAGTATTTTCTTTGACTGAATAGTACTCTATACAGTACCTTATAACTATACTATCCGATTCCCATCCTTATTCTTATCTCCTCCTCTCCCCTCCTCCCCTCTCCTCCCCTCCTCCTCCCTCTCCTCTTCTTCCCTCTCCTCTCGAAAAGCTAACTAAATAAACTGCTCTGCTCTGTATATATCAGGATACTAATCTCACTTTACTTCACTTCACTTCACTTTACTTCACTTCACTAATCTTACCAGATAGGTTTTGGCTGAGCTATAGCTATAGCTACCTTACTGTATTTAATGGATACCAGCTTGCTTGTAGTGATTCCTTTGGAGCTTTGAAGCTGTGTTGAGTTTTTTGGTGGAGGGTTGGAGGTGTGGGTTTTGTGGGTATGGGTATGGGGTTTGGGTTTCTGTAGTGGTTTTTTTTTCTGAGGTAGGATGGATGTGTTTGGTTTGGATTGGATTGGATTCGGTTTTTGGGGGTTTTTTTTGATTTTGATTTGGAGTGGGTTTGTGGGATTGTGGAAGTATATAGGGTAAGGAGTGGTTCGGATTAGGGATAGGGATCTATGGTAAGGGTGTTTGTTTGGACTAATTATGGCGAGCGGCTTGGTGTTTTGTTCTGAGGTGTGCTGTTTTGCATAAAGGCGTCATCCTGACGTGCCTCTATGAAGAGCAGCACGCATGGTTTGAGGTTCCTGATGTTTCTTTCACCTGCAGCCCCAAGGATCAAGACTCTGCACGTACTGCTCCGGAGGATAACGGCCGTGCAAGCTGCAGTTCCCTTTGCAATCACTTGTTTGCGTCTAGCTATCCATCTCAGATAAGTCGATGATAGAAAGGCCTTGGAACGCTCCATGCGTGTGGAATGATACAAGGCTTCATGGGCGGACGGTGGTCTCTTGGAGGCAGCTTGTCCATGCAGAGCCGATATAAGGATCGGGAGAAGGGCGTTCGCCTGCGAGTTTGGACGCTATACGTGAGCCGCTATGATACGTAAATTGGAGGTGGATAGCTGGCTGGATGGTCTGCGATGGTCTGCTACGACAGGCAAACCACCATGACAAGCATCGACGTCGTATGCTGCTTATGATTGAGATCCTGCTGGTACACACATTCTATCGAGTACCGCTTTTCAAGGCGGGTTTCGATTCGGATGTATGTAGTAGGTCGAGCTGGAGATTTTTATAGGCTAGTATAGATCATCTGGTTTATGGTTCCAGGGGAAGGATGTCAAAATTGCGTATCTACTAGCTTCGATACAATCCGGTTCTTCATGCTTAGCCATATTTCGTAATGATGATCCTTCGTTAGATGCTACGGAGTGACGACGGTCATTGCTTTGTAACCCTCGGTGCATAGATTTTCTAGCCCTCTTCGTGTCTAGAAATAATACAGATCTTTCTCCAATCATCACGTCGTGGGATCGTTGAGGAGTCATCCGCGATGACGCTGGATCTAACCGTTTGGGGAGTCGTAAGAATCTACTTCGTAGCTAAGGGAGTCGCTGTGTACAATGGACAGGCGGATTCCACTAACGTGATTGCATCCCTGATCTAAAGCAGGTCGGACAAGACCCAGGTTTATGGCCTGTAATCATGACCAAGGATTATCGGTCCGTGAGCCTTGGTCTAAGGGCCGAGACGCCTTCTTGTCGCCTAACCAAATTGATGTCTGTTTCATACAGCGGCTTCATCGAGATTTATTGATTCGAAGCAGTGGACACGTCGAAGTACGAAAGGCCATGATCAACATACCAACGTGGGTATTTCCGAACAGTTCACTCCTAGCCCTTCGAGTACAGTATTCATTCTTGACATCAAACGTATTCCAGAGGCGTACAGCGGTTCTTGCATCCGATAGAGACCTTCGAGCTGTCCTCGATGGCGGAACATCCGAGATGATACTTCTCGATACCATAGTGGAAAACTAGCGGATACCTCCGCCGTCGGGGGATTGGTCCTCTGCAATCAGCACCTGCAATGGCTCTTTCACATCCAAACTTGGAGGAAAAAGCTGCACCTTCGCATCCAGGCCTATGGGTGAGCCCTGTCATATGCTACGCTGGCGACAGCCACTTCGACATTTGAACAGCGGGATGTCGGCTTAGGAGAGAGCTCGCTATCAATTGATGCGGTTTGCGTGAGTAGTCTAGCGCCGAAGTGAAGGCGATCGGTGTTGCACGTCCAGCATTGCACAAGCTGAAGAGGATCAAACCGTTAGGAAGATCAACACCGAGAACTCCGTTCCAGGCGCTACGGCGAAGGTGGTCCTTTTGTACCTCTCTAATGATTCGGCGATAGCGTCCACGTCTATTCAAGCGGTCGAGGTCAGCCAGAATACATCTGGTAGAACCACTTCGACTTTAGGTTAAGCCATGGGTACTCTATCAATAATACCCGCAAGGGTCTCCTTCATGACGAGGGCATCCATGTTCTGTAAGCCGGCTGATTATCTGTCTGCTCTGCTGCCATCTCATCAAATTGTAAGGTGATGGCAACAGATGTTGCTTTTGAGAGTACTAGGGCGTTGTCTTCCATTGATATTGTGTCTGCTGCCGGGCGAAATCTATTCACTTTCTGGTGTGTTTTGAGTAGGTTCGGCACTATGATTGATGGACAAGGCTTTTTGATCCGGTTGTGGATTGTTCATTACTATTTGTGTAATGTTCAATTCTCTGGGTTTTGTGCTGTAATTTCCTCTATAGGCCGTGTTTCGAGATTCGGACGTTCTCTATATGGGACCATTGGGAAAAGACGCGGAAACGGCGAGCTCGGCAGTTGTTATGAGAGGCGATGTCGACCTCCGGTCTCCGCGGTACTCGGTCCCTCTGATATATCAAGTTCGCGAAGGTTCTATACCCAATTTCCATTTCTTAGTCTGACGCAAAGGGTAGTCGTAGGACTAAAACAACCCTGATGCTGACTCATTCTCCAAAACAGACATGTTTTCACTCTCCATAGCGATTTCTTTTCACTCAATCTCGCACGCCGTACGACTTGGACCCCATCTCGAATAATCTCGACACAGCTCTACCAATGGCAAATTTGGCATCTGTCTCCCCAGCCCCACCACTAGCCAACGACGCTTTCTTCAGTCCTGTGGCACTCCATTCCGTCTCACCAATGAACGTACTCATCATGCTCGAGCTACTACCCCCTTGGCCTCGCACACTCATCTCCTCCAGCCTTTCCTGAACGGCATCACCCAGCAGCTCCTGTGCGGGAACAATACTTTGGAAGACTTCGTCCAAGGGCACAGAGGAAAGACAGATGATGCGCGTCTTCGCTTCATACGCAAGATCAATGAGCGTAATGAAGCGTCGGATGAAGTCCAGCTCGTCTTCTTTGAAACGGCGTAGACCGGTAAGGTAAACTGTACTGGCTGCTTTGCATAAAGCATGGTAGTCTGAGGAACCAAGGTTCGCTTCGCAAATGGCTGCGAAAGTGGTGCTTGCAATTATCTTCGAGCCTGGTTTTTGGATATAAGCTTGAACGTGGAGTTGTCGATTCATCATCACGGGAATTGTGAGTTCTTTGAGGGATATACCATCTGTTGCATTCCGCAAAGAATTATCGAATTGTTCTTGATTGGTGTAAAATACAGGCTCTCTTTCCTGGCCGGCATCATCCATTCGATAGTCCAGACCGCCTTCTAAGTTCCATATCTCACATCTCCGTTGCAGCTCCTTGATGAATGGAAGGAAAAGTGGCCGGTTCAGTCCCTTTTCATACTGCGCACAAGCGGCGTCAGTATTACTTATTAGAGGGGAATTTTGGGAATGTGATTGGTCGAAATGCAAGAGGAAACAGTCAGGATTATTTGATGACTGCGAATCTTCACGGCTCATATCTCTGCGGAGGGAGGAAGATGGGGAAGGATCTTACGTACGAGATTGTTCGGATGTCGATTACTTGTGCTCACCGTGACACCACCGCTATTCCAAAACGCGCCAAATAATCTCTTTAAGATCAAAGCATCCGCTATATCACTGACCTGGTACTCATCAAAACATAGGACACGAGATTCCTTCCGAACATCTTTACCAATTTGCACTAGCGGGTCACCAGAATATGTAGGGAGTGAACGAGCATGATGGAGCCGAGAGTGGACGTCCATCATGAATTCATGAAAATGCACGCGGCGTTTGGAGATCTGTGATGGTAGAGTAGAGGCGAAGAGGTCTGCCAGGCGGGATTTGCCTGTACCGACAGAGCCATAGATGTAAAGGCCCGACTGAGGTTCTTCGGATTGTAGAAGAGTCTGCTGCAGCGTGGCAAGGCGTGCTACGAGAGCTGCTTGACCAGGATTTATTGTTAGTCTACCTCTGGATAGTAGAGTCTTGTATGCAGCATGAATGGCGCTTTCGGACATTTCCAAAAAGCTGCACTTGGATCAAGTTTTTAGGTAGCTTCTGGCGGTGATACATATGGAAACGTGGATGTAAAGGGCAATCATGTTGGGATTTACCTCACGCTTGCTCTAGACATTATGTGAGGGCGACATCGAGTTGATAGTTTCGTGTGTGTTGCATTGCAATGACCATTGGAGAACGATACTGCTGTATATCTCACGTACAGATATGTGGCTTAGATCCTATAAGTATCCTATAATATGATAGAATATTTGAGTATATCAGCGAAGACGCTGAGCAGTAGGGATATAAGATTGAACGGGTCGAGGGGTTGTCGGCATCATTGCCAAGACCCTACCGAGTACGCTAGAATAGTCCTGTTTGGAGAGGACTTTTTCTCGACGAACGTCAATCTTCATTCGCCAAAGCTGATTGCAATCCTACAACTCGAGGCTATTACTATCCGTCCATGTTCGTCTATTATTACTATTCATGATCTTATAGCATCGTGGCAAAATGAGCACTCTTCGTTGAAGCCAGATCATGGACTTATATAGCGAGCAGTGTCATGGCCCAGTAGCTGTTAATTGTGATCTTGTTTGCTAACATGAATTGATGGGTATTGATATAATTTCTTTCAGGTTGGGCGAGCAGAGTCCTCATCTTGCAAAGGAATCTCATTTCTGGTGCTTGCTTTGCTGCTTCGCCTCGGTGCCGTCGATGAAAGGGCATTCAATGATTCGTACTGACGCAGACTAGACATGTTTATTTCTGATGAGATCACTATTTCCATATGACAAGGTAGGGCAGAGGGGTGAACAATCAAGTGAGTGGGGATGATCCTCAATATCTGTATCTACGGTATAGTATCACAAATGCAAGTGTGTTAAACCCGGACACGGTCGTACCAGCACTGAGCATTTGGATTGCCTTTGTTGTGTATAGCGTCCACCTTCCAGCCCCGCATGTCGCTATTGATCGGATGCATAAATCATGTTACAGGAAGAACCTTTTCTTCCACCACCGGTGGCACCGATTTCTCCCTCAAACCCATTCGTCTATCACCACGTCCGTCTCATGCTGTTGCCGCCTTGGCGTATGGCATCAACCTTTGCACCGTAATTTTGATGTTATCTCTTTCCCCCGTGGTCAACGACCCCCCTGCATACCTATATTTATGTTTACCCCCACAAATACGGTTCAGCTGCGACGCCTTGTGGTTGATTTGAGACCAGCTGCTGGTTTCGACAAGTCCACGGGTGGACATGTCGATGCTGACCATGCAGTTGTCTACCGTTTTCTTCACGGGAAGGCTGAAATCGTCGTCTGGGTCGCCGTGATGAAATACGCCTTCCGTCAAGGTGTCGAACAGTTGCAAGATAGCTCGTTCACAAACGTGCTGCTGGAGGAAGAAGGGCGAATAGGGGTAGGTAGAAAGGCAGATAAGGTTGTGCTCTACCGAAGAGAGCGTTTCGTTTGTGGCGATTAGGGTCTCTGTCGACAAGGTTGGCGTGGTCGGAAGAGTAGCGGTGAGGGCAAGGGTGAGGGACGAGAGAAGAAGAACGAGTGGTTGGAGATGAGAAGGATGAAGTATTTGCATGACTGCGGACAATATGCTCAGAGAACAAGACGTTGTATCTGCTTGTGGAATACTTGAGCTGTGCAAGTGTTCGTGGTCACACGTACATTAAGGAAGATTTGTGATGGCCAGAGCGCGTCGACTGCGCTTGTATCGAATAGATAAACCTCAATCGCTTTGTGTCGCGTTGTTCGTAGTCGCTTGTTGCATGTTCAAGCGACGAAACTTCCGCAGTGCGCACATGCTGGCTCGCCTTTACAACTTTTGACCCGGTCTACAATTCTTCTCTTTAGGTCGACTTCTGATGGAGTCTGTTCCCCCTCGGTTATATATGAAGACCCGCATTAGGGCTTCCCACCGAAATCAGAAGTCTCGGTTTCTCCATGTATAGCAGGTATAGTAGAGTATCGGTAATCATACTTGCCGTTCACTCGCCAAGGTGAGCGAAGACATTTGTGGGCGACGCGATGTATAAACAGGCTGGGAGACAAAGCAGCAACAAGTCACAGAACGCATAACGAATTGCAATCGAGACAGAGTGCTTGGGTCTGTGCAATTTGTTCGGGTAGCGCTAGGACGATATCTGAGTAAGCAGGATTCAATGGTGAAGCTGGCCTAGACTGTATCATCAATGATCGCGTAATAATTCATCTCTCGGAGGTCCGTCCGTTACTGGATGCTTGCCCACCATAAGCTACTGCTTGGCGATGAGACGTTCGAAATTGATCGCGGCGCTGAATGGTCTTCGGTCACTGACGATCAACTGCTGTAAGGTTGGGTGATGTATGGTAGCGTGGATGGCGAGGATGATAGCTGAAGATATTTTGATACCCCTGGCGTGGTAAACAACGTTTCAGCATATCTGTGCTTTTCGGACAATTGGCCCGAACATTCTTGTCCTATTGGACGTCCAATCGATGGAAGCGATTCGTTGTTTCCCTAAGGTCCGAACGAATGCTCGTAATAGTAGTGGCTAGAGATGCTCTCCAGGCAACGTCGCAGAACGAAATTGATTCGTACCTCAACGTAGTGCGCAGTCTCGCCAGTGCATGAGTTTCGATATCAGTCTCCGGTTTAGTCTTGCGTCTGTGTAGCCCCTTGGTTCAGCATTGACATTGATATTAGGACTGCCGTTCAGACTGCACGTTGGCATCGATTTAGATTGACAGACCCTAGATGTAAGTGCATGATAAATTCTTTTCACACGCCTCGCCTCTAACAATCGGTACATGACGTGATTGTAGGAGGGGCGAGAAAGACCCCTTTTCCCACGAGTGCTAGTCGGTAGCTTGTGTGAGTCGGTTGTTGATTCAGGTCGACAATGAAGCCGACCTCGAGGTCTTCGACAGATATTTGCTAGCGGCAACCCAAAATACGCCTTGCCCTTTTCGGACAGCAGCCGAGGCTATCTATGGTGTTTGCGATATCGTACTATCGATCAAGACGAGAGACTGTTATGTTGTAGAGGCTCTTCAACTGAGTATCCTTGGACACATACGTGCCCACCTCCGCATTGATGGCCTCAAGCGAGCCATATCCGTCCCCACCGTCCTCGCCCAGCAAGTCAAAATTCGATCCCATCCTCCGCAACACACTTCGCTACACCATCAGCGCAAAAGAGTACAAAACCCTCCATCAATGGCTGATCACACGCTCACCGTCAGCTCTACGAAGAAGAGCCCTTCCTCCGCCAGAATTTGCGTCTTTGGTGCAAACCAATGACGACTACAATGGCGCGGCTATCAGGGCTTCCTTGAGAGTATTCGTTCTCACCCAGACCAGCTTGAAGCTTTGGGAATCAATAAAGACAAAACTACTCGCTAGGGGCAGGCCACAGAAGTGAGGGAGGCTTGTATCTGGAAAGTGTGTCAATATCTCACCTGCACATAGAATCAAGACGAAATCATCAATCCTCCTATCGCCCAACCTCCGCCTCTCCCTCTCCCTTTCACTGATCCTCCTCCTCCACCGCCTCCTCTTCCGCTTCTTCTCACGGCTTCGCTCGAATCTTCTCGCAAAGCATGCCGCTCCTTTCCGGCGCCGCAATCCACGAATATCTCGATCCCTGACGTCTCAACTCACACCAGCAATCGGAGCCAGTATGGCCGGGTTCGCTCTGGGTGTATACCCTGGAGACCAGTTGCGTATTACGATTGCGATCTACGTGGCGACAAGGTCTTTGGAGTTTGCATACAGTGCATTGGAGGAAGACGGGTGGTTCAAGAATAAGCCGTGGTGGTGGGGAAGTTGGATGCTGATGCCATTGGCGACGGGCCAATTGCTGCATGCTTTCGTTTTCGATAGGGATTGCTTCCCTAAGGTACGCATCTATTCATGGGCTCATCGATTATAATCCTGACAGTCCCAGGCCTACGGGGACTTCATCCTCGACCACACCCCCAACTACGTTCAGCGTCGACCACCCACATACCCCTCCTCCCTCCCCTGGCCCAGCACCAACACAATCGTCGACAGTCTAGCCACGATGTCGCGACTGGGCTGGCCACCCTTCATATCACCAATCCTCTTTCCACTAGCCCAAACAACACTCCCCGCATCCCTGACAGCCCTCTCACCCATAACATCCCCCGCCCACCCTTCGCACACCTCCCTCTCCTGCGCCACGCTCCACCCTTCAACACCCTCTTGCACAACGACATTCCTCCACTACATCCTCACCGCCTTCCCCGCCCTCACCAAATTCTTCGCCGCCTACTACGCCCTCTTCTCCCTCCCAAAATACAAAAAATACCTCGCTTCGCCCGCCGGAGAACTCAACGCTCTGGGAAAAAGAGTGCTCAGGATATCGGCGTTCCTAACCGGCGCCATCGGCACCAGCTGGGGCTCCATCTGCCTCTTCCAACACCTCTTCCCGCGCTCTTTCCTCCCCTCCGCACGCTGGTTCCTCGGTGGCTTCCTAGGCGGTCTGTGGGGCTTCGTGGATCGGAAAGGGGGCAGGGGACGTTTCTTGTATAGTGCGCGGATGAGCATCGATAGTCTGTGGAAAGTGGGTGTGAAGAGGGGGCTGTGGAAGGGGTTTGAGGGAGGGGATGTGGCGGTATTCGTGGCTGGGTTGGCGGTGTTAAATGTGGTTTTTGAGAAGAGGAGGGCTGTTGTTGGAGGCGTGGCCGGGAAGGGGGTGGGTTGGCTGCGGGGGGAGGATCTCTTTCGTAGTGGGCGAGAGGAGGAGGAAAAGCGGAAGGACTCGTGATTTATGGTGGAGGCGAGGAGCGAGATGTGTGTCTTGAATTGATGCTCTGTGGGATCTAGGGTTTGGGCGTCAGGACGAAGAGGAGGGCCTCATGCAAGCTTTTTACTGATCAACTGTCTTGTACTTTTCGCCATCTAGGAAATGAGATTTTTCGACATCATATCCCTCGGGTATCATCCATAACTCCCATCTGCAAACGCCACTCGCAATGCTGGCATGCACACTTAGACCTTCTCTACTCCCCTTCCTGTCCCAGCACCTCCTCCCCACATAAATCCTCCAACAACTCCAACATCTTACCCTGAAACCCCACCAATTCCTCCTCCCCCAATGTCCCCACCCTCTTCACCTTCCCCTTCTCCGTCACCAGCGCCCTCAGCGTGCAGAAGAACGGTACCTCCAACCTCCCCAGCTCCTCGGTCGTCGCGGCCACCATTTGCCTGCAAGCCCTGTGTACTTTCCGATCGAAGATCTCCAGTTCTTTTTCCAGGGAGAGCTCGCCGTTGGCGTTGGTGCTGGGGCCTACCTTGCCGCCGATGGAGCTGAGGAGGGAATCGAGTTTTCTCTTTCGCTCGTTGCGGCCGTCGAGTTTTTGGACGAGGTCGAGGCGGGAGTGCCACCATTGGCGCTCGTGGGTGTGTTGGGTTTTGATGAGGTGGCGTATTTTTTGGACGAATTGGGGGTCGGATGAGGTGCGTGTGGTTATGGAGCGGAGGGCTGGGGGCCAGGTGGTTATTTTTGCGGGTGGGGGGTGGGAAGGTATATGGGGTTTTTTGGCTGCTGGTGGGAGGGGTGAAGGTTGGTGCCATAGGGTGGGCGGTGGTTGGGGGTGGGGCTCGAGCGGCGGCGGTTGATGGTGCTGTGGGGGTTGATATATTTCCTCGAGCGGTGGTGGTTGGGCAGGGGGAATATGGGGATATTGTTGAGTGTTGACGGGTGGAGAAGGATCGTAGCTTGAGGGATTGTATTCTTCGGGCTCATACTCGCCCTCTTCGAGATCGTTACCGCCTCGGACACCAGCTTCCTGCGCAGATGGTTGAGGTTGAGGGTACGATTGAGTGGGAGTGAAAGAGGCGAGCGTCCGAAGTATCGTTGCAAGATCCGGCGTCTGATTGACTTGGGTATTCATCGTATGCTGCAGACCAACAATGGCAAAAACAGCGGACAGCCAAAGGACAAGAGACTGGAGCAAGGGTAGGAGTGCTCTGGAAAGGTGCAAGAGCGCGAGACTAGCGAGAAGGAAGGAGCTTTGATTGACAAGCGCAAGCTGCGATGCTCGGTGTTTTAGAGATGCATCAAGCCTCATGATTGACGCTGGAGGGCCACGCAGACCGTACGGTCGAGATGCTCGAGTTTGTCCGCATTTTTAGGGTAGCACTGAGTACTTTACTCATGTTGTAGCAAATGCTTCGTGAAGGACACTGGTGTTGAAACCTTGGAGCCAAAACCCTCATGCGCGTCATCCCGTAGAATAGCCGCTATTCCAAAGGTTTTCTACAACTGCAATTCCTATAGATCATTGACTCCAGTACTAAGACCCACCATCGCTGCTCCTTTCTACGATGAAACTATCCTCACGCCTCTCTCGCTCAGCGATTGACGCAACGCGCTTCACAGCCACCTCCCCGCACGCCTACAGCAAACCCACACGCACCATCCCATCATCCACATCCAGCTCCAGCCCAAACGTCAGAACGAATCCTCAGCCCCACCGCATTCCGAATCCAAATGTTCCGAAGCGATCTCCACCGCAGGGTGGTGCCGCCAAACGAATCGAGACACCCGCGGAAAAAGTAGCACGGTTACGAGCGGCGAGGATAGCGCAGCGAGAAGCACAGATCACAACATGGGACAGGATAGTCGTAAGAGGAAGAGTTTGGGCGGACAAGGCACATAAAGTCACCGTAACCTCGCTCGTTGCATTCTCCGGTACCTCTCCATCCCTCAAACCCACCAGAGCATGCTACCCTCCCCAGCTCCCTTACCCCCCAATCTCCCCATATTCCTCTCGCTTTGCAATGCTTACCACCACACGCCCCACAGTCATAGCAGCAGGCATCACAACCTTCGCCCTCACAGACATGATGCTCATCAACAGACGCAAACGCTCCGCCTTCAATGCCGAACAGCGCTCCCTATACGCCACCCGCCTCCTCGGCGCCATCGAGACCGAACGCGCCGGCCTCCCCCTCGACGACGACCAGACCCTCATCCTGAACCGCGAACGCGCCCGCGTGCAGGCCGAGGAACGGAAGAAGCAAAGACCCTGGGGGAAACTCATCATGGGGATCTTGACGGGCGGGTTGAAAGCCGAAGAGGGGGTCGAGGTGGCGGTGGTGCCGACTGAGGCGGAGATCTTGGAGAAGATCGGGGTCACGCAGGCTAATATTCTGGAGTCTGCGGATGGGTTGAGGAAGGGGGAGCTGAGTCTGGAGGGCGCGGGGCAGGTGGAGGAGGTGGTGGGTGGGGACGACGAGTTGAGGTTGGGGGAGAGTAGGATTGAGGGGGGTGGAGTTTTGCAGGCTGTGGAGGAGAAGAGGAGGGAGGGGGAGAGGGCGTTGGAGGCTGTGGGTGTTGAGGGGGGGATGTTGGATCGGGTTGCTGAGCAGGCGGTTGAGAAGGCGAAGGGGAAGGGTGATTGGAATTGGTTCAGTTGGAGGAGGTCGTAGGGGGCGTGTTAAGCGGTTGTAGCGTACTGCTTGTAGGGTTGATAAGTACTGTATATTGTTCCAGGGTCATGGGATAGTTGTCCTCCTGAAAAACCCTGACCGTCGAATAGGCCATATACTTTTGACTGTGATGCATCCTGAGCATTAGACCACTACAAGAATGAACAGATTGTCACGCTATCATCCAAAGGGTCGAATAAGCAGCCGTGGTGTGGATAAAACGGTCTCTGGGAAGATATGATGCACTGCCATGATTACCTCTATGTAGAGGAGCTGCCCTGTCAACAAGGAACGATCAATGTATCTATCTGCAAAGAACCGATTCAACTAGCTCGCCTTCGCTATGCATGCAAAGGGGTATCTATCAATCCTACCCACAAACGCCACTGATCATAATCATCGTACAACATAAACAGGAAAGCTTCCTACCAGAAGCTGCACCAGCCAATATAATGCTGACACAAATTCTCCACATTCGTCGCCTGCGCGACCAACTTCGCAACCTGTTGCTCCACGCTCAACTGCTGATCAGCCTTGAAGTCATTACCCATCAGCTTATCCTTCACACGGGCCAAGACCTGCAACGCTCTCGCATTCTGGTGCTCGCGCTCGTTCGCGCCATCCTGTGCATCGAGCGCGTTGGCCTGGAGGGTGGATGGACGGCGCACGCGGTAGGAGCTGCCGCGGGGACGATCGTTCTGCGCGGGATCGAGATCGCCCACGATCGATTGGCGGCGCTCGGAGGGATAAGAGGGCTCGTTGGGCTCGTCACGTTGGGTGAGACGCCAGTTGAGGAGGGGGTCGTGGATGAAGGCTTCCAGGACCGCCATCAGAGACTCTTTGTTGTCGCGGATGACGCGCATGACCGCTTCCGAGGAGATCTTGTAGCTGCCGTCGATGTTGCTGACTTCCATCGCGAATGTAAGCATACGGGTGAGACGGAAGGGCACACGCTCGGGGTACTTCTCGCGGTGCATGGCAACTTCGAAGCAGTCGCCAAAGTCAATATGGATGATCTTGCCAGTGATGCGGTCGAGCATGAGATTCGAAGGATGACGATCGCCTAGACCCAGGATGTAGCCGACCATGGACATCGTCGCTAATGAGCGAGTGTAATTCGTGCGACGCTCGAGCCACGATTCGGAGCTCTTGCTCTTGAGCCAGAGCACGCGATAGAGATCTTTGCCAGTCGTGTTGTCCATGGCATAGCTGAAGACTTCGACTTTTTGCATCAGTGTGAGATTATCGTAGTCTGGCGCCATCTGCAGCATGATCCTATGCTCAATGTTGATGAGGATGCGACGATGCTCGCGGTACTCTTTGATCAGGTTGTGCATGGTATCGCTGTTTGGGACCCACCCCAACAAACCCGATTGCTGGGATAACGGTATGGCTGGATAGCGTTGAATGTTGAGGTGACGCTTGAAGCTCTCGCCATCGTGATTGAGCAATGTATTGACAAGACCAAATAGCTGCATGACACGCTCGTCTTGCCGGATATCCTCATGTCCTTTTAAGCAGAATTCGTACAGCACGCCATCGCTTCCCTGCATGCTCATTCGTCTTGGACGCTGCTTCGATGGGATAACGGTCATCGTCTGTGTAAAACCTGTGATGCTGATGATTGGCTTTCCACTCTGATAAGTTCCAGGGACAGCTAGATCCAAGTTCTTCGCAGCCTTCAATTTCGGCGATATATAGGTTAGATCGAGAGACATGATGTTCTGCAGCTGCCGAGCGATACGGCGGAAGACGGAGTAGTATAGATCCCATGCCTGGTTCAGATCACCCGTCTCGTGACTCTGGCGGTAGATGTTACACCAATGTTGGGCCTCTTGTAGTTCACGCCCGAAAGACTGAGCAAAAGAGATCTCTCGAAGTGTCTCGGGTCCTGCGATCAGTAGGTCATGTAATGGATTGAGCGTGGCGAACATGCCGTCAATATCCTGATCGCCAAAGTACAAGCGAGATGCTTCCTCCAGGCCTTCATGCCAGAGCTCATGCCACAAAACCGCAACTCGGATTAGCTCATGGCTGACGAGATCAGCCTGCTGCACCAACTTAGGACTATGCTCTCGCATCTTCTCCATGATCTGGCCTGCGTGTTCAGATCGCCGCACAACGTTAGACTTCATCGTGACTGTGAGCGGATACACCAGGGCCTGCGGATGAGCTTTCCCGACTTCGGCCAAGAGACGATGAATCGATCCTCGAACCCGGGGAGCTGCTTGATTGATGCGCGCTATCAACTGTGGGATGACTTCCAGCCAGGTATCGACACTGACGTCGTTAAAGCCTTCGAGCATAGCGGTGTTGATTTCGGGATCCGCGCCGTGTGCAAACCACAACGTGAGTAGACGGAGCGTGTCTTGAAGAGAGCTCGATGACGACAAGGCAATGGATTTGAAGAAGCCTTGCACCGCAGGCACCACGCGATTAGCTAGGAGCGATGATGGTAGGCTTGCGTTCGGAGGAAGTCGTGTCATTGCAGCTGTAACGACCTCAAAGTTCGCAAGAGCCCATGAATGCCACGCTTTGTACCAATGCTGATTATATGTTGTTGCACGTTCATACGCTTCGATCACGTCATGTACATGAACAGATTCCCAATCACCTTTCATCAGGGTCGTCATCCACTCGCCCTGCTTTACGTAGCATTTCGCCAAAAGCTGCTTGCTTTCCACAATTTCGGCGCGGGGGACACTGGGAGCTATACCATATTGGCCGTTAAGATTCAATACTTGGTTGTGTCCAGGCAGGCCATTGGCTCCGTTCGCACCATTCACAGGAGCTGGAGTAGTAAGCACATCGAGCTGATCCGATAGGTTCTTGGTAAAGAGCCGAAGCTGATGTAGCGATGTCGGCTGTTGCCCAGTGGCCCACTGGTATTTGAGCTGGGCGTACATCACTTTGGGTATAGCAGTGGATCCCGATGCCCCCGATTGTCCATTCAGCAAGCTTGGCAGCAGAGGTTGGCCGATTGGCTGGTTGCCAGGTTGGAGCTGTGCCAAAGACTTCTCTGCGAGACCAATTCGACCTGACTTGCGGCAGAGATTTGCAAATTTGATCCACATGTCTAGATTCTCTTTTGGAGAGAGCACGAGAGCTCGTACCTTGAGCATGCGTTGCCAAACATCGATGTTGGGTTGGCAGCCCTTGAGCCGCCTATTCCAAGTATCCCGCATTGTCGCTCTCTTCTCAGGGTAGTCCTGAGATTTTTTATAGATGATAATCTCCTCGAGCTCCGCAAGCATCTGTACACGAACGACGACTCCGTACGCTCGAGTGTATGACTCATTGAGCATGGCATATAGCTCTTTGTCGAGATCATCCCTTGCTTTCTCAATGTACAACGAGGCTTGTTCAAAGTGGTTGCGGTGCAAAGAGAGGATTGCACTAAACCAGGATCTATCCGTCGAGGTAGCCTTCATGGATTCGAGGTAATTGTCCATCAATTCCCACTGTCCGAGGCCCCATGCTGCGGCTGCAGCTAGGGGAGCAATGGTACGCTTGTGATCAAGGCTGGCAAGGTTCCATTTCTGTTCAGAAAGAGTGGATAGCTGCTCCCATTCACCAAGAGCGTGAAGACACCTCATCTTGCCCATCAATATTTCAAAAGCTGTGGTGTCATCCGCGTCGCGGCCAAGATCTCTCTCACGGCGACTGTACGCGTCGAGAGCTTCGTCCCATCGCTCAAGCTTCTCATACCAAGTCTCTTTCAACTCAAAGTCTCGGTATTTTTGCGCATTTCGCAAAATACCAACGGCAGCGTCAGTCTGTTGCAGTTGATTGTTGATCGAGATGAGCGCCTCAACTGTGCTAGGGGTTTTCTCCTCCTCAAATTCCAGCTCTTTGTAGTGGAGTGCTTTTGCGTAAGCGTGGTTCCTTCCAGCGTACTGACCCAATGTGCGAATATCTATTGGAAGTGCTTTGTCGTCATGCTCCATAAACTCACAGAGGTTCAGTAAGACTTGCAAGATATCGGGCGGTATACTGGGGGATGTCAATGCAATCTCAAGGGATCGTATGAGCTCCTCCTGGTACTGATCATAGAGTTCGGGCCAGCACGATGCGAATGCAGAATTGAACAAGTCTTTCGCAAGAGGCTGATACAGGCCCGCCAATTGGGCACAAGCCCGTAAAGCGTGTGAAGGTGACTCTTTGAGCAGTTCAACACTAAAGCGCCGAATCCATTCATGCCAGTCCTCTGGAGTGGATTTTTGTGAAGCCTCCCACGCATTCTTCAAATGCTCTTGATTGACGGGAAGCTTCTTCTGACCAACCTCTGCGATCCCAGAATCATCACCTAAACCCCCATAGTGCTCATCTGGGCTAAGGTCTTGCGGAAGATCCTCGCCTTTCTGTAGCTTGGAGACAAGGATGTCGTAATTGTGATGTGGGACGTGATTCGCAACAAGGATTTTCTTGACAGTGTGCGCATATAGTAGGTAGTCTTTTCCGAGTTGAAAAATGTACGCACAAAGGCAGTCGAGGGCTGATTGCTTCAAGAGCTGCTCTTTACCGATGAAAGTATCGGTCAAACTGTGAATGATCGTCGAAGCATAATCAGATATGTTGACGAGCCTTGATATCTTCCCAATCGTATCGATAGCCGACTTCCGTATGGCCACAGAATTTGACTGTTTTTGAAACATGCGAACGAGTGCCGGAATGATCATATGCATGTGCTCTTCTGCATTATGGCCAAATACTAGGATTGTATGAAGTACCCTCTCGGATGAGGTTCGGCGCACCGAGTCGTCTTTCTCCAAGACGTTCAGTAAAAGTGGTAGAAGAGTCGAGATATGCCCTTTGAACTCGCCTTCCAAAGCTCTTGACATAGCCTCAACAAGCGAGAGGATCGTGCCTTGCGTTGTGCTATACCATAATTCTTGTATGACCCCCATCAAGGGTGGCACGAAGTTTCGAATATGAGTTCGGACAATAGACACCAAGATAGACAATTGGTTGAAGTATGCATCGAGCTTGCCAGAAGGTGCTGAGCGAATTACCGTAACAAAGCTCGGTATGATCTGAGGCAAGTATTGCACACACTTGAGTCCCAAGGTCTTGAAGATATTGACAATAGCCTCGATGACTGCCGAGTGATACTGAGACAGTGAGGGATCTGCAAGAATAGTCTGCGTCAACGTGGTGAAAACGATCTTCGGATAGTAATCTTCGCTGGAGGGCGTGATCCCGTCTATAACAAGGCCAACATCTGATACTGTTTCGGCCTCGTATTTCAAGCGAGCTTCCGGTGATGTGTCCAAGATTTGTTGGTGCTTGTAGGGATCAAGTGCTCCTAGAATACCCATTAACTTGATGGTCTCCTTGCGCAATGAACCTTGCTGTTCGGTCTTGATGATGTTGATTAGGAGATCGAGTAATTGAGGGAAATCAGTGTATGGCTTGATCACGTATCCAGAATTGCTGGCGAGCTGGCCAAGGGTGTGAAGTGCGGCGTCTCTCTTGCGTGGGGAGCTCAAATCTTGCAGCGCTTCAACGATGATTGGCATGATCTGAGGAATGTATGGCTCCAAGACGGTGCCCCCAGTCATTGCGAGTTGTCCGATCGCGGTGATGGTCGTCGCAGCCACTGAAGTGTTCTGGTCCCTCGCCTGAGGTAGGAGGACTTTGACCAGTGTGTCGCAGTAAGGCTTGGCGAGTCTCGACGCGTTGGCAATGACCAGGCCAACAAGCTTGGCGCCGTCTTCTTGACTTTTTGCGTTTTTGGAGTTCTTGATCGACATGACAAGGTTGACAAGGGTCTTCCGCAGGGTAGGGAAAACATGTGCTGGATTGATGCCGGTAAGACGGCCAACAATAATGATCGCGGCTTGTCGAACCTCGAAGTTCGGGTCATTGACAGCAAGGAATAGAGATCGAATGTTCTCCGGCCTTGACAAGTGCTTGTTGAATCTCTCGTCCAAGGCGAGAAGCACAGTGCAGCGAATGTCAGGATCGGTATCTGCAACTCCTAGACCTAGTAGCCTCGTGATCACATCCCCTACAACTCGGATGGCGTTGAAGCTTGTCTGATAGATTATGGGGTCCTGGACGAATAATTGGCAGCACGTGAGAGCTGCGGCTTTTCGAACCTTGGGATTGGCCGAGTCGGTGTATTTCATGGCAACATCCCGGATGAACTCATTTAAGCCATGACCTTGAAGGATTAGCACTTCTGGGGGCAAGAAAGATTCCGTACGCGATTATGGATCGGGCTCACCAGTGAAGTCAAAGCTACCCAAGGTACTCAAGGCCAAGACGATCTCGGGATCTCCACGCTCAGCTACTGTTGAGAAATCTTTGGCGAAAGCGGGCAAAGGTGGAAGCCTGTTCTCGGGACATCCCAGAGGTTTGAACGGACGTCCTGATAGCACGATGCTCAACAGATCGAGAAGCTTTTCTTGAACCTTCGGCTTCACAGGGTGGATGTAGTGAGCCATGTCGACAAGGGCCTGCGTGAGGGCTTCACTAAGACCACAGGCAAACATTGGATCGAGTAGAGCGTCCATATACTTGGTAAGGGCCATGCCAATTGCTATGGATAGCATGCTAAGGCAACGGAACACTGGTGCCTCATCAATGCCTAGGCGATTACGTCTGGGATGTGATAAGCATGTGTACAAGTATCGTGAGGGTGAACCTACGCTTTGACACTCAGACCTTCTCGCACGAAAACGATGATACCGTCAAGGAAGGGCGCGATGGCACTACCAACAGCGTTTGCGATTCTGCCAATCGCGATAAAGGCTGGATTACGCTCCTTGTCCTTCTTGAGCTGACCCTGCAGGAATGTCATGAATTTGTAAAGATAGGGCCCTGAGAAGTTCTCGGGTGCATAGCCCGCCAGTATTGGAATGACCGTCACGACTAGAGCACGGATTCGAGGCTCTCGATGGTCTTTTAGGCGAAGTGTGATCTCGCATGCCTCTCGATAGTGATTCTGCATAAACATTCCACCCTTAAGAAGGAGCTCTTTGATTGTGAGTAAGGAGCCATGTATGGTGTCTGGATTCTGTGACTTGAACCCCTGGAAAGCGTCATCGTATATTCGATCGAACCATTGCTGCCGAAGATGAGGATCACGGGCAGCGATGATCTCAAAGCAGGCTCCTCCTGCTTCAGCTGCCGTCTCGCGTATAAGCACCTTAGGATCTTGTAAAGCCACCAGGATACAGTCGAAGACTTGGGGGACGAAGGCGTAGAGCAAAGTCGGTGAGTTCTTGGCGAGCTCTCGAATGATTAGGACTGCGGCGAACCGTCGAGCCTCTTGGCGGTCTGACTGTAGCCATTCCAAAGCAGATTGAACCTCCGCTTCCACAAGCTCTGCCGTGAGTGCACCTCCAGGTATGGCCAGATGACCTAGTGCTCGAGCTGCGTAGATGAGCACGGCAAGGTCGTTGCTACGTAAAGCGGCTCGAACGTAGCTAGAGAACCATATAGTCTTCTGGGCGGCATCGTCACCATCGAAGGTGATGAGCTGCTCAATAGCTAAGATACCACCAATCTTCTCCGACGTATCGGTGCCTTGAACAACGAGCTGGGATATGCGGTGATTGACGTTGTTGTAGTATTCTAAAAATTGATCGGAGGGGAGGTCTATGAACAGTGTCAGCTTATACATGTTGAGGCTAGCCTTGAGCTTTTCACCTCTATGTGCCGCGATCACCAAGCTTCGGAGGTCATATGAGGCCCGCAGCCTGACCTCTTCGTTCTTGGATTTGAGCTCTGCGAACGTTGGATTGAGGGCATCCACCGCACGTTGAGCCATGGCGCAGTCGTAGCCTTTAATAGCCCCAGATGCGTCGGAACCCTCCCACTCAACTGCAGGGGAGCCAGGCTGTTCTAAGATAGGGTGCAAAGAAAGTCATGTAGCTCGACTCCCTTTGGAGTCCGGTGCAGAATCATGGTATGGTGTGGGATGCTGGATACCTTACATAGTGTTGTAGTTGAGGCTCTAACGACGATCGCCCGGGAATGATCACGTGATAGATAAGGCTGTGGTCATCGACATAAGATCTTTAGTTTATCTCAACAACCTCAATATGATGCCAGGCCAGCTCATTGGCCAAGACATGGACATGTACGATCGGAGCGACATTTACGGCGGCCTGACATTGAAGACCATGAGAGGACTCATTCTAATTTGAGCCGCAAAGTCCGCGAAATGATGTTTCCTAGTTTATAGTGAACATCTACGCAGCATCACCGCAAATGTATACTTTACTACGCTATCGTCTGAACGTTGTCTAACAGCGTCGTAATATTCTCGAAGTTCGTGTATTTCACATTCGTCTATCACCCGGGAATTGTCTGTTTCTGTTGGACGGAATGGAGAATTAGGCTTAGACCTACGCAAGTGGGACGACCTTGACGAGTACGAACTGCTGTTTGATGGATGGCAGGTGTTCATACAAACCTCCAGTGGGTAATGTGGGAAAGCTATCCAACTGAAAATGATTCGGGCAAAGGGTATTGTCGATGGGACTCAATGGGAATACAGTCACGATATTGATCAAACATACCCTGCAAGGGTTCAGGCCTCAGCTGGAGAGACTATATCTCGCGGTAGGTGGGGTTTGAATTGGCCGATAGTATCCCATACGGCAAATTACAAAAATACCACACTTTTCAGGAATATTTTCACCCCCATATTTCAAAAATACCACACCGGGGACTTGCGCACCCCGGACGCTGGGCGCATCAGCCCCATTGCCGCCCTTGAAGCCTGAGACTCCGCGCAGCAGTCCCCGCAGCAGCCCCCCGCAGCAGCCCCCGCAGCAGCCACTGTTGTCTAGCTCCCTTGGCAGGCTCCCAGCGTAATTACCTAGCCTGATGGAAGAGCACTGAGTACCCTAAGCTCTAGGGATAAGTCCCTGAAGAAGTTATATTTTACCCCTAAAAATCTTATTCCTTATGATAATAGCGACGGTTGGGAGGTTTATATAGGAGGTCTCTAGGCCTACCTATGCCCTAGGGAAGGGCCGTGCCAGAAACTAACTTACGGGGGCTACTACGGGGGCTGCTGCGGGGTGTTTCGCGCTGCAAGGTGACTGATACGCCTAGGTGTGGTATTTTTGAAATATAGGGGTGGCATTTTTGAAAATATTCCTGAAAAGTGTGGTATTTTTGTAATTTGCCGCCCATATCCTGGCGAATTTAGCACTCGTCTCTTCTCTACCTCGGTAAAAACCCCTGAGACGAGTGCCTTGCCAGGATATGGGATACAGTAAGAGATATGAGTCGTCTTGTCATTTGATTTCTGTGCCTCCTCCAACATTGCCTGGCATTGTCAATTGTGACACAGTCTTCTTTGACGAAGTATTCAGCGGTTGGTTTGATAGTGAGACAGGCCAGTGAGGAATGAATGAACCGACCGTGCAGTTTCCAACTAAAATAGCATGTGCAGAACATTCCATTCCCACTACTGCTGGCCTCTCGAAATTGATTCAATGACCGGACCTCATAGACGATTGGAACTGCTCTTGCGGTTGTCTCAACATCATAGCCAATGATATTGGTAAACTGTCAAATCCGTCTCTGCAATGGCTTGATGGACGGAATGGTAGCTAGATAAAGGCAATCGCCAACAAATCCGAACTACGCTCCATGCCTAAGGTAGCTGTATCAGAAACAATGGGTGGTGGTCCTCGACTGCCACAACAAAGTCTTATTCCTCCTGGACCAAGATACTGGTTTGAAGCTAGAAGTCTCACTGATCGCACTAGATTCATAGCCCGAAAACGGCAGCTCCAATCATAGCTCGCTCGCCCAGTCGTTGTGGGGAGTCGGTCTATGGATTTACCGTCGGAACCCCTACCAAGCATGAACGCTCCTCGATCGCCGGCACTGTGTCAGCAAAGCAGGATATCATAAGGGGTCGTGGACTTCAGCTCCGGCTGTGGTTTCAATGTCTCCTGATTTGAACCATGTCGATCTCCGAGCTCCGCTCGCACTATCCTCGGGCTCATGATAGAATTGTTCCAAGCACAGGCTCTGCGGCATTTGCCGTATAGGATGAGTTTGGACCTATACAGGATGTCCAGTATGGACTCTTATAATATAGAACTTGGATAAAGTAATGAATTATGCAATTGTACGTTTCACAATATCACGTGCATTAGCGGGTTCGCTGATCCCTGCTTTCCTCGTGGGATTGTGGTTGGATCCTAATCGCCAATTGACGCTTTCCTCCGACATTGAGCAACGTTGTCGACGTCGGCAAGATCAATCACTCTCCCAACAACGCCAAATTGTACCTTCGCATGTTCTGCGATCCAAGAGTGATACCTGGCCAAGATTGCATGACGCTGACACGGCGTATTATTGAGACGATCAGCCGCCGCTGGTGCCCAACGACGATCTCCTGAGCTTGGATCATCCGCGAGCTGTCAGACTACGGAAGCTCATGTACGTGATATGATAACGTCCCAACCGCTCGAAGTTCGCACCAATTGAGCACTGCGGCATCAGCGAAGCGAGAACCTTGTCGTGTCAGTGGGGAACCCGGAGCCCTGGTCCAGGTACGGACTACTGCAGATGTCCAGATAAAGCATATTACTGAATCTCTCGGGATCCTGGTTCCTTGACTGATAGAGAGAATAGTTAGACGTAAGATACTATTGAGGCCCCTCTATCTACTATTGGTCCTCTCCTGCGCGGATATTACAACCGAAAGGAAGGCAATCTGGGCCTAGCGCCGTCAACAGCTCCCCTCACACTCCGTCTACCATTGCTACGCCAGACGCTGTCGGGTTGTTCCTACGACTGCCATTCTGTCTTACACATAAGAGGAGTATCCCAATTTCCAGAGATTATTTCCGCGTTCGCTCAGATGTCCCTGGCTGTTCAATAGCTCTGAGACTTTCATGTCTATGTGGTAGGAAAACATCTACATCTACTACGAATCTGGACGAAGTGGACACATTCGAGGAAGACGAGAAAGCCTTCGCCGTCTGCTCTGCAGAGCGGGGGCTATGGGCGGAAGCTCATTCCCTGGCGACCCTCATCACAATGGGGGTCATCGAAACATACCTATTCTGCCCTCCTCTACCAAGCCCGGCGAGCGCGCACTCGGAGAGTCTATGGACATGACCCCCCCTGGCTCAGCGACGATGGGACCGCCAATGAATAGTAGTCCAGAGTTGGACCCCACAGGAAGCGTCAACGGGGTATATGGGGAAGCTGCACACGGTCAGAACGGGCCTGCTGCGAATGGGTTGAGTGCTGCAGCAGCTACGTCCTCCCAACAGCCGAAGGTGGTACAGACCGCTTTCATACACAAATTATACAAGTGAGTCGACCAAGTGTCATCTGTTGTAAATTTACTGACAATGCAACAGTATGCTGGAAGATCCGAGCATCTCAAACTTGATAGCCTGGTCCAATAATAACGAGAGCTTCGTCATGTCGCCGTCGGCCGACTTTTCCAAAGTTCTATCGTGCGTCTTGATTGATATCGAAACATGTCCGTGTCATTAAACGAATGCTAACGAGTCTCAGCCAATATTTCAAGCATACCAATGTCTCCTCTTTCGTACGCCAGCTGAATATGTACGGCTTCCATAAAGGTGCGGAATTTATAGAACAACAGACGAAGCGAGGTTCCACTGATGTTCTACATAGTTAGCGACGTGTTCCACACTGGCTCTCCGGAGTCTACGCTCTGGGAATTCAAACATGGTAACGGGAATTTCAAAAGGGGGGATCTGGCCGGACTACGCGAGATAAAGAGGCGTGCATCAAGGCATGCCTTGATACACCGAGACTCGTTCTCAGCGCCTCACAAGCCGAGCGTGTCACAACCTGGCACCCCCGTTGAGCCGGCTTTGGATCCCAGCGAAGCTCGGCTGCAGAGTCTGGAACATAACCTATATGATTTGCACTCCAGACTCATGCGGACAGAGGAGAGTAATACAGCCCTCAGCGCGAAATGCCAAGCCCTGAATGACAGCCTGGTAAAGTGTCATCATGTAAGCGAGCTTTATACTCTAGGGGATGATTCGCTAATCGCCCATAGTGGAGCCTCGACATGTCGCATCTAGTCATGTCAATGATTCCAGATCCAGACAACTCAGTGAGGCGTGATGGTAAATTCGGCTACTGATTTGCTTAGTGTTCGTGCTGACTTGCGTAAGCTTCCAATCTGGAGCGAGACATTGTACAGCAGCTCGATATGGTTCGGAACCATGAGGATCCGCACGAGTCACTGCTCTCCGGTAAACAGCCTTACTTCTCGAACATGGGTCTGAACACAGAGCCTGTATCGCCACGTCAATTTCCAAACGAAGAGCGCCGCCCATCCCTACATGCCATTCCTCCCCGCCCGACCACTTTCCGCCCTCCAGCACCAGCTACGCAACATACCATACCAATGCCCCAACGTCGATACGGCTCTATTGGGACCGCCAATCCTATGTCAAATTACGTCCGCCCTCTGCACACTGCGACTCAAATATCACAGCACGCTTCTCAGCATCCTTTATCTGTGGTACAAGAGCCTTTAGGTCCTAATATGGGACGCCGGCACACTTCGGCAGACATCCGCGTGCACGGCTGGCCGCCTCATAGCCACGAGTCTCCAATGACATCCGGTCAATCATCGTCTCACTGGCCGTCTTCCCCAATACACGCACCTATCTCGGGCGATCAGCATATTCGAGAGCAACTTGCATCATACGAACTGGGTGCGCCTCGCAAGTCGTCCAGCTCACACCTGACAACCCCTCCATTGACCAACAGTGATACTGCCCCCTCATCAATGAGCATAGACAGTCATTGGTCCAATCCCAATCCTTTCGGCGGTGGGTCGAAATTCCCATTAAGACATCTTGACTCCGCGCCACAGACGAGACGATCGAGTATGGCGAGCAACGTCCATTCACTCTTGAACCCCGCCGAGACCGCTGAAAGAGATGAGGAAGATTATGGACATGACGGAAAGAGGAAGCGATTGCAGTGAAAATTTACGCCTCGCAAGTTGTATAGACCTGTATATTGAGCATGAAACGGCCGCCAATCTTGAGCATCTGAGATTATATAAGTATAGCGATCTAATCCTGGCCATTTATGAGAGATCTAGATAGAGGTTTGAAGTTGTTCATATCTTCGTCTACAAGTATGGAATGCCAAAAGCTAATGTTATGAATGAACGCAAAACCGAGGCAGACTTGGACCCTGTTTCCTTTTCTGTCTATGTGACGGGGCTTCCATGTCCACAAGGGTCGCTGCTCCCTTTGCGCTGAGACAATCGACCATTATTGGTTGGACATCCCTCTTCTCTCGTTGGCTTGGCAGACGAATGCTCCTACCTCAATCTTCGACGTTGCCATCCTCCAATCCCACCACTCGAAAACCATGTCACTAATTATCATTACTCTCACTCGTCATGCCAGTCCTACATGATGGTAATCTGAGCACCCAGCCAGATGCCAACAACATTGACGACTCCTCTCCTAGCTCTGGCCTCAGTGGGTCGACACTCAACAATGGATCCCCACCTTCGCAAGAGCACGAGATTGACTCCCTCCTTCAAAATGCTGAAGGGTCTCATGAGCAGCAGTATATTCCTAGTCCTTTTGCATACTATGATGACACCCACCACGAGGGCGGCGCAGACGAGGAGCAGCAGCAATTGGTCGTGGCAGTCGAGGAGGAAGAGAATGCCCTGTTGATGGAGAATAGGCCGGTGAGCCCTGCAGTACTCCATAAATCTCGAAGTCCTCCGCCCGGATCGGACCCAGCAGTAGGTTACAATGCCCCCCCAGGGCCAGGCTCATAATAAGAGTGCTGAATGGACAAGGCCTCCTTGCGCTCTTCAATTTCTTCGATGTTTGCGCCGCTCAATCCGTCCACCCTATCGATCGCTCCCAATGGCAGGTTAATAAGACGACCACAAAAAGCCAAGCAGCCTATGGCACCGTCGAATGGAATCGCCGCAACAATTCGTCATCCATACATATCAAGCGCGCTAGACCATGATGTCAACAAGCAACCTCGAGGCTCCTCCAGCCCCATTCTCGACCTCTCCCTTTTGGGACGCTCAGCCGAGACGAAAACACAATCGTATGAAGAGACTATCAACCAGCCTGTCACGTACAGCAATGCATGCCTGAATAACTCACAGCATTGCTGACTTTCTCTAGTCATGTTTCAGACTTGACCGAGATCGACGCTCTACTCTTGGACCGTCATCTAGACACGAGTAATGCCTCTCGCCCCAAGAAGCGAAGCCCCGATGGAGATCCGATAGAGAATAAAACAAGACTTAAACGTCTGCGTTTCGAGAACCAGGTCTATGCTCGTTCAAGTTCACCAGAGCTTGGCCAGAAACGGAAGAAAACCTGGTCGACTGCCACAACGGCTGTCAACTCTCAGCTCGCGTCTCCCGATGAGCTGCCACCGATGTGAATTCTTCCAATACGCCGTTGGAAGCATAAGCTGATGCAGAGCTTAGCGATTACCAACGAATCATGCGAATAGCTATTGAGGGCAACAAGAACCTCGTGACTATTATATGTCATGAGCATCTATTCCTCGAAGTTTCCGATCTCCATGACAGTTCTTGCTTTCACTCGAAGGACAATATGATTACGCTCTCTCCAGCAGAGAAGATACCTCACATCAAAGCCAAAACCATAGAGCTATTCGTTCATTGGCTGTACCACAATCGCTTCACAGATATAGGGGAAAGAGAGTGCGGCTTCCGTCAGCTCCTTGAGCTGTATTACCTGGGAGAAGCCTATGCGATGACTGTGCTCAAGAACGTGGTCTTAGATTATCTCATTGACAGATCTGCTAAGTACAACATTCCTTTGGGCTGTACGAAGAGAATGTACAATTTCACTACCAGCAATGATCAACTGAGGCGCCTGTGGGTCGACTTTTATGTATGGGAAGTGCCTAGATATCGGTTCTTGGCTGAGATGAGATCAAGCGAATTGCACCGACTGTTTGTTCAAGATCTTGCGCTGGCGCAAATGGACAAACTCCGAGCAATGCAAACCGAATTGAGGAAGGACAAGCCCTTGCCTATGATCGCCCCGTACTTGAAGGCTCCTTCGGCATACCATATGCGCGATCCCATCTCGGAGACTTGCTGCCGTCGAGAACGATATGAAGGCGAAGGCTACTTCCACCGAATGAGTCACGGTTCCAAGCGTTTCAAACGCGAACGCGAGACTGCTAGCCTCAGGGCTTCAGTGGAGCAGTTCAGGAGGAAATTCGAGAGGATCGACGTTGAGGACCTCAATCTCAAGCGCCAGCTGAGGAAAGTACAGGAGAAAATCGAATTGCTGATATGCAATGCGGGAACCAAGGTGCGAGAACATGACTTTATCGACCACTGGCGGCTCCTTTGGGCATATAGTTTTGACCACCCGGACAGACTTGGGGACTCGATCGACTGTGTCTCGGAGAGGACATCGAGAAGGGGGAAACTTGTCGACAGACTGCGAATATGAATGGACGCTGTCAAGGGCAGCAGCATGATGCACGAGGGACTCGCATTCAGGGTAGTTTAGCTAGCGTCACTGGCTTCTCCACCGATTACTTGTGCTTTCTTCCTCTTCTTGCTCTTCTTCCGCTTCTTCAGCGATCGCTCCGCTAGTACCTCGTCTAGGTAGTTGCTCGGTCTTTTCAGAGGTTTCGTCTCCGCCTCCGAGCCGCCTCCGTCCATCTGTTTGATTTCCAACGTAGCCTCCTCGGCAGTCTTCGACCCAGCCTTGGTGCCAGTCCCCTTCACAGTCTTCCCGAGCGACGACCGTCCCCCTTCATCCTCACTATCATCATCATCCGCGGCACGCTTGGTAGGTATCGAACTTGGCCTTGGCTTGCTACCGCCCTGCCACGGTCCCGATCCCGAAGTCGTAGCGGACGTGGTCCCATTCTTCAGCTTCTTCGCGTAGTCCTTCCCTAATAATTGCTTCCGCAGCTTGTCATTGGACGACAACTCCTCTCTTCTCACTTCGCCGTCCTTGGGCACTTTTGCACCGATGCCAAATCTACCTCACTCATATCAATCAGCCTGGGCCTCTTTCCAGCATGTATTTTCCCCCGTTCTGTATGTAGATGGATAGTAGACGCACAGTTCTGGTACTGGTGTTTGGAAGAACTCTTGCTCTTCGAGGTCGATTTCTGCACTTGAGCGGGCGGGTTGGTTTTGGTGTTGGTGTTTTTGGTGCGCTGAGGGGACTTGGTTTTGTTTGGGGGGGAGCCATGATGCTACTAGGCGCTGGTTTTGGGCTAGGAGGAGGTTGGTCTTGTTGAGGAAGGTGGAGGTTTCGAGGGTTGGGGTGGGCATTGTGTGAGGGTTTGGGTTGGATGGGTAGTTTGGGAGTGAATTGGTGGGCTTGGTACGCTCGGCAGTTAGCGTATTTAAGACTCTTAATAAACCTTGGCGCTTAACGTAGAAAATCCCCCCCCCCTATTTTATATATAAAATTATATAATAATTAGCTATTTAATTATTTCCTATTTATAATATTTTAATTTATTAAAACTAAAGCTATATATAATATATTAATACTAAGTCTTCCCTCTTATATTATACTTTATTATCTTATCTCTACCTATAATTAGTCTTTAACTAATAAGCTCCTTCTTTTTTATAAATAGCCCCCCGCTATTATTAATAAGATATACTATAGCTAGGATATAATTTATAAATAGGAATAATAATTATAAAAATACTATTCTATTATTTATATAAGATAATAATTAGGGCCGCGCTAGCGTATTTATATTATAATAAAGAAAGCTCTACTAGAATATTAGAAATAATATTTATAAGTCTACTAAGATAAACTAGTAGTATTTCTAAAAGAAGAATAGGGTCTTATTATCTCTTAACCTATTATATCTTACTTATTAAAAGAGGAATAGCTAAGTTATTACTTAATATAACTTATTAGATTATAGAGTAAATAATTATATATATAATAATAGGCCTTTATAATAGATATAAGGGTAGAATAATTATATTTCTTAGATAAATTAATATTTAAGGAATAGATAGGCTAGTAAGGTATAAGTTATACTCTAATTAATAAACTATTATAATAGAGTAAGGATATAAGAAGAGGTAATATATAAAGTATACTAATAGTATATATAATTAATAGATATATACCTTATACTAGTATTTATAAAGGATACTTTAATATAGATAACTTCTACTTATAAATCTTAAATAAATTATTATTATACTATAATTCCTACCCTTAATTAAGAAGTATTATTTATCTAGATAATCTAGGTATCTACTTTAAGCCTTATATAAAAGATATAATAGAGGTAAGAGGCTATATTATTAAATTTCTTCTACCTTACTTATTAGATTATAATCTAATTAAGCTTACTTTTAGTTTATTTAATATATAGATATAATAGTATTAGCGATATTTATAAATTCTATTTTAAGGAGACTTTAATAACTTTCTTTAATTTATTATTAAGGAAAGTAGGTATAACTAGTTTATTATAAAGTACTTTAAATACGCGGGTAATAGATATTAATTTAAGGGGGACTATAAAGCTTTTTAATAAGAACTTAAAGAGTAATCTCTAAAAGTTAAAGAAGAACCTATTTAATAAGCTCTTCTAGTATATAATTAAGGTAGTAATATAACTTATTAAAGAGGTAGAATCTTAGTATTCTCTAGATATAATAAGAGAAAGGTTTATAAAGAAGTTTATAAAGATATTCTAAGTAGAAAAAAGGGATAAGTAATAGTAAGGTCTAGTTATATTAATAGTAATACTAGGAATATACTATATCTACTTAAAGGTATATAAATAATATATAAATACCCCTATTAAGTATCTTTATAATACTTATAATAGTAATTATATAATAATATTATTACTAGTACTTTTTTTTATTAACTACCCTTTTTTTATAAATTATTTCCCCTTAAGATAATAAGATCTTAACTTTAGATAAACTTTATAAAGCTAAAATAATTAATTATATACCTTATTAGATATATACTTAACTACCTAATAGAGGTTAATAGCCTTTCTTAAGTAAATACTCTTCTTATATACCTAGTAAAAACCCGCCTCCCCCTTATATTACTATTATATACCTAGCCGTCTAATATATATTATAGAATATAGCCTTAAAAGCCTTTACATCCTTCTTAAACCCTATTATTAATATATATAATAATTATAATTTTATTATATATTTATAAAGGTTTATAGATATATTAGCTATAATTATAAGGTACTTAGTATACTAGAACTATCCTTTAATAGTAGCTTATACCCTTTTTAGTATAGCTCTTAACCCTTCTAATACTACTCTTATCTTCTTTTAATACTAATAGTCTTCTATAACCTATTCCTATTCTAGCTCTAAGGTACTAATTAGACTAGATATAAGGGCTAGTAGAGTATATTACTAAGGTAGTTATAAAACCTATAATAGTTATAGAGGTAGCTTAAATATAAGAGTTAATATAAGAGTTAAAGAGGGAGTAATTAGTTAGTAGATATAAGATATGATAGGTAGCTAATACTAAGAGGGGGGTAAAGGAGATAGAGGCTAATACTAATATTACTAATCTAGTACTTAATTAGGCTATTATAAAGGTACTTTTTATTATTATTATACTAGTTAAAATATCTACTAGGTTATTTTTATTTTTATTATCTTACTTATAATTTTTATTATTTACTCTAATATACTCTTCTTTTCTTTATATTTCTTATACTTTATTAAATTCTTATTATATATAATTATCTTACCTTAATTCTTAAGTAGATAGTAGTATGTTAGGGTAGGTAGTTAATTTATAAAGATATTATTATTAGAATTAATAATAGCTTATAATTATACCTCTTATTTTTTAATATTAAGGGTATAATACTTCTTATTAAAAGTAATAAAGTAGAAGCTACTAGGATAAATATTATAATATTTATCTTTATAATATTATTTAAGATATAATTTTTTTAATATATTATTAATAGCCTTATTTATATTATAATAATATACTTTTATTACTTCTTAATTAATTATTTATATTTTATAATTACGCCTAGGCGACTTCTATATAGTATTAACCTTAAAGGTAGGTCTCTTTAAAGTAGATAGAAGTTAATTAAGTAAAAGGGTATTAATAATAATAATCTTAACTTTTAATTATTTCTAAATATATTTCTTCTACTTCCCTTATAATATAAGCTCTACCTTTTTATCCTACTCCTTTATAGATAGATTAGCTAATAAGATATATTAATAGCTAGCTTTAAAGTAGATAGATTTAATACTAATAATAATTAAAGCTAACTCCTCCTTTATATAATTAAGATTAAGCTACTTATAAATAATATTTATAACTTTATTTATATTAAAATTATTTTATAACTACTCTTTATTACTAATTTTTTTATATTACTTAGGTTATAATTAGTTACTTTTAGTATTAATAAGGTTCTAAAGGACTACTCTTATATTATATTATATTAATAAGAATATATCTATTATACCTTATAATTAATCTCCTCTTATAAGTATCTTTTATTATCTAGATTAAGGTTATTAACTTTATTAGATACCTCCTCCTTAAAGGTAGAACTTTACTTCTTATTATTAAGGGCTTATTATTTATTAATAATCTAATTTATTAATATATAGTCCTAAATAGATATACCTTATAATAGGCCTTAAGTAAGATATACTAGCCCTAGTAAAGGTAAAAGATCTAGTTATTTAATAAGTATATTATTAATCTTATTATAAGAAGTAGAATTATTATTAAAGATCTTATAATTATTAGAAGGAGGAGCTATTATACCCTTATAAGTATCCTATTAAGTAAAACTTATTTATTATATCTTTACTACTACTTTTATATACTTCTTAACTAATACCTATATATTTATTAAAGTATAATTGCTATTAATAGTATTACTAGTATAAGTACCTCTCTTCTTAGTCTTTCTACTACCTTACCTACCGCGCCTACTACGCCTATTATATCTACTACTAGCGCTTATTATATTTATAATAACTCTATTAACCTCCTCCTTTATAGTATAATTTACTTATAAGATATTCTTTATAAAATAAGGGTTAATAGTATTTAAGGTAATAAGGAGTAAATTAAGCTAGCTTATAAAATAAGTATAATACGCGGTTAAAGATATAATTATAAGAATTATATATAACTTTAAGTTTAATAAATTAAGATATTATAAATAGGAAATATCTAGATAGCTAATTAATTTAGGATTTTATATATAAAATAGGGGGGGGAATTTTCTACGTTGAGCGCCAAGGTTTATTAAGAGTCTTGAATACGCTAAAGAACCTGCCGGGCCTGGAAGCTATCTTCAGGCCCAAACACCCCCTCCTAAATATTCAACATTGCGGCAGTCAAGCACTTGCTTCGGGTGTGCTTGCAATTATGTACAAGATAGCTCGCAGTAGGCCATTGGCTGCTGCTTTTAGGGCTGCGAAGGTTGGTTAACCATCGTGATAGAAAGGCCACGGACTGACAATGATGACAGGACACGCCTGGTCGAAGCTCTGCTGTATCGCAGAAGCGGTGGCTGAGCATACACGAATACCTCTCCGCGAACCTGTTGAAGACCGTAGGTGGATATGTTGGTGTGTGGGGAGGATGGGGCTTACGAATGGCAGTATGGCATTGGTGTACCAAAGGGAGAGGTCGCTCGTTCGGCAGCAGAAGCAGAGACGATTGCTAAGCACATCGGTATGGAGCAACCGCGTGGGGAGGGCAATAAAAAAAATAGCTGATTCGATATAGGTGGCGATGATATGGTCATCAAGGCACAGGTCCTTGCCGGCGGTCGAGGGAAGGGCACCTTTGACAATGGGCTCAAGGGTGGAGTGAGGGTCATCTACTCGTACGAGGTCTACACGAATCCATTGTTGATCTTAGCGATGGCTGATTGCTTTCGTCTCTTAGACCGACCGAGGCCAAGATGTTCGCCGACCAGATGATCGGCCACAAACTCATGACCAAGCAAACTGGCGCAGCAGGTCGTCTCTGCAACGCCGTCTACATATGCGAACGCAAATTCGCCCGCAGAGAATTCTACCTCGCTATCCTTATGGACCGCCAATCTCAAGCTCCCGTTATCATCGCCTCATCACAGGGAGGAATGGATATCGAGACTGTGGCTAAGGAATCCCCAGATGCCATCATTACCACGAACATCGACATTCACAAAGGTGTCACAGATGAGATAGCTACGAATATTGCGCACGATCTGGGGTTCTCGGAACAATGCATCGAAGATGCCAAGAGCACAATTCAGAAATTGTACCAGGTCTTCATGGAGAAAGATGCTACGCAGATCGAGATCAATCCTTTAAGCGAGACATCAGATCACCAAGTCCTGGCCATGGATGCTAAACTGACATTCGACGACAACGCGGAGTTCAGGCAGAAAGAGGTCTTCTCATGGCGAGACAAAACGCAAGAGGACGCAGATGAGGTGAAAGCTGCAGAGTCGGGCCTGAACTTCATCAAACTCGACGGTGATATCGGCTGCCTGGTCAACGGCGCAGGTCTCGCAATGGCCACCATGGACATTATCAAACTGAACGGCGGCTCGCCCGCCAACTTCCTCGACGTCGGCGGCGGCGCTACTCCCCAAGCCATCAAGCAAGCCTTCGATCTCATCACCAGCGATCCCAAAGTCACGGCCATCTTCGTCAACATCTTCGGTGGTATCGTCAGGTGCGATGCCATCGCACAAGGTCTCATTAGCGTCGTCGAGAGTATGAACATGAGGACGCCAATCGTTGCGAGGTTGCAGGGGACGAATATGGAGTTGGCGGCGAAGTTGATCAATGAGTCTGGCTTGAAGATCTTCTCGATTGATGATCTGCAGAGCGCGGCGGAGAAGAGCGTGCAGTTTTCGAAGGTGGTGAAGATGGGTAAGGGGCTCTTCCATCCACGATGAGTTGATGACGTTGGCTAATCCAGATGTACTAGCGCGCGATATTGATGGTAAGCCGGTACATACCCCCATAGAGCTTTCTATACTAATGATGTCTTGCCCTGCAGTTGGCGTCGAGTTCAATCTTGGACTGTAGATTTGCATTTGGCGTCTTTCCTACAGCTTACCGTCTACCTGTCCAGCAGCAGCAGTATCTTTCCTCCTCATGATTCCGCCTCCTACCTGTATATCCATCCCACTTACGTACGATTGAAACACTACTAGCTGCCGTTTGTGCACTATGCGAAATGTTGATTTTCCCTCGTCTGTCTCGGTCGTGGATTTCAGACTGCTTGGCATAGCAGATGTCCTTCGTCTTAAGTATAGAGAAGGAACATGTCGACCGGCATGATACAGCGCCCCTTTTCACCTTCTAACATTCGCAATCCCACAGCAAAACCCTAGCGACTTCTGGATACAGCCTCAGTTTTCTCATTAGTAGCTATTCTTGACGCATCGCCGTGATACCAAGTACCATGTTCTATCTTCCACCTCGAAAACCCTAATGAATACACAAGTAGGTACCCTTAGGAAAGCTACATCGCTAAATCTCCAATAATGACGATTCTCGCCCACCATAATCACCGACCCCATTCTTACTCCTATGATTGAACAGCGAATCCCAGCTTAAGCCCTTAATTCTCTTTTCGAATATCACTATCAACTCAAATACTTAGCCATAGCATTTCTTTCTTTTTGAGCTCCACTTCAGCAATCATCGGAGATACAACATGGATCTTAAAAAACTGCCATTCCCTACCGCCAGCGCGGTTTAATGGGCTAGCTAGGATAATATTCACATCTCAGATCTAAGTCGTGGCGCTTTTCGTGATGGGCTTTGTATGTGCGGGGTGCTGGTATTATGGAGATAGAGCTGTGTTTGTGAGAAGCGGTAATGTATTGTGAGTGTTTCATAAATTCATGATGGTCCACAGCGGCATATCTTGGTTGATATTGCATCTTTGATGGATTCAGGCACGTCTTATGCTGGTCGTATGAATACTCCGGAAGCCAGGAGGAGGAATGATGCTGTTGTTTCTCTTACAATTTAAGGTAGTTGGAGATCGGGGTGCGGCGTCTATATAGTGATTATGACAACTCTGTTGTGAGATCGGCAGGGAAGGGAGTGGCTCGGAGGTGTGAGATGAGCTGAGATGAGCTCGGCGAGTTGTAGTTTGTGGGTGGAAGTTAGCAGGTGTGGTGGTTGGGGGGATAGGAGCTGCTTTTGAGAGATGGTATGTTGATTGATGATGATGATTAGTATTCTGTTCGGCGGTGTTATTGTATGTGGGGTGTATATGGAGAGGAAGGGGATTCTCGGGTGTTTTGGTTGATGCTCATTAAACGTAATATATGCTTTCTACATAAAGTATTTATAAAGTAACTATCGTAGAACAATTCCATAATGATATATTACGGTACAGATTTTCATGTAGAAATGGGGGTGAAATTTACATTTATGCTGCCAAGCTTTTTCAACGGTCTTACACGCTAAATTAATTTAACGCTCTCACTTTATTTTCGCTGTCCATATCCTCATAATGTCGCCAGTCTGGAGATCATCGGGTACCGTACCGGATCGATCAAAGCAAGTCCCTATGGCAGTCAGGGACCAAAGATTTGCAACCTCGTGCACTCGAGTCTCCCTTCTGCTAACGTTCGCTTGTTTAGCCCCTCCAGTCCTCCCTCCTTCCTCAGCTTTCCGGCCGAAATCCGCCTCGAAATCTACCACCTTATAGTAGCCGACACCTGTACAGACTCTGGCTTCCTTATAGACGAACCCTGTAACCGCTTTCCCCCCCCAAGCCTTACAAGAAGCGGCAAGGGAATCCGCCCGGAAGAGGGAAAACGGGATTGGCCGAATGCTATGGAGGGGACGTCGCGCTTGGCCATCGCCTTTACATGTCGGCAGCTTTATCTAGAAGCTGCTGAAATATACTATGGCAGTCTGATAATACATTTTCGGCGAACCAAGTGGATGGAGGTTTTTGTAGATACGATCGGGAGGGGAAATAAAATACAGGGCGTTGGGGCAAGGTTGTTGGATGCCGTGCGTCACATTCGCATTCGGTGGGAGAATGAGCATATGTTGAATCTGGCCGCGCTGTTTTCACGTCTGGAGCAGATGGATCTTCTGTGTGAACGACCTCCGATAACGAGCTATGGTGCGCAGCAGCGGTATCCGATACACGGCTATTGGCGATCCAGAGCTGTGATGCAGAGTATGCCAGGCCTTTTACACGGATATTATCCAATCCTCGACGAGAGTAACATTCATTTTTGGCGCGAAAATCCAGTCCTCAACTTCACGAACGACTCCACCCAGCTTCCAGTTATTAATGAAGCGCGGCAATGGGACCTTCGTGACCGTTGGGGATCGAAGTGGAGCGAAGAGTCTGACCAAGTTTATTACCTATTGGTCAAGCTACCAAAGCCGTACCTCTTGGCTCAGATAGACATGTTTCCTCACCTTGAGCGAGTGTTCTTTTACCACGAGCAAGCCAGACACCTACCGTCGGAGTGGGGATTCTTTGTGGATCCTGAGACGCATCGGGATTGTGTTTGGACTAGTGGCCGATGCAAAGGCTGTTTGTGAGCACCTCATCGAGTGAGAAGGTTATAAAAGGAACTTTCTCAACAGGCGCTTGCTCCGTCCTCTGTGTTCAGAAGACCTTGTGAATGTTTATCTTGAGCAGCCCAAGTGCCAAGTCCATGTTCATCGAGTTCTACCTTTGGACCAAACCGATATCATATCATTCTGCCTTTATAATGCGGGAATTTTATATATAAGAAGACAGGAGGCTGGCACGGAACAGTGATGTTTACTCCACATGGAAGTTTTCCTCCGTATTGGAAGGAAGGGATAGGAGTCGGAATATGGTATCTCCGCTCCGATGACGCCAGGAAGCCTTTCATCTGTGTGAACAAAACCGCAACAGGTTCATAGAGTGGGCCTTGCTCTTGAAAGCTCAATATATATCATATCATCCATGGACTCATGATATGGAGACTCTCTGCAATCTGTGAATCAGATCCTCTGCCCCAATCCCTGTCTTCTCTTGACCCGCTTCAGTCAGGTCGCGTACACGTCCCTGATATGTGCGTAAACGCGCCCTTCGGTTCTTCACAATCTGCGGCCGCTCTATGCTTGAAGCTGAGAAGGAACACATGGTGAAACGAGGCAAAAGAAGGCCACGCGGAATCATCGCTGACGAAGACGCATGAGGCAAACCAGAGGCGTGACTCGACACGCTTTGTTGATTGCATGAAGTGCTAGTGGACGAGGGATTCTCAATGTCAAACTTTGCACACCGAAGGACCTCATCATCAAAAGCCGAAATGCGGCGGAGTGGAATTTCGACGAGTTCTCTGCAGAGGCTCCATCATCGACGGGATCCTGCATACATTCAGCCTGATGAACATCCTCGAGGAGGGGAACATATTTCTCGCCGACCATCCCTTTTTCATCGGCCCTCCGAGATTGAGCTCATCCAAAAACTCCGACGGCTATGCACGCAGCAATGAAAATCATTGTCGTGCTCTGTTGCTACCTCGCACACCGTTTCATGCAGGTCTTGCCGTCTTGGCACAGCTCGTATCCTCGTCCAGTATGCGTGCAAGTAGATGCAGTCCCTACCAAGTACCGAGCTGAGGCTAGCCCCCAAATGGAATGTTTGGGATGCACAGCCTTGATAGGACTAATGCTATGATATAGGTATGTTGTTTCAGTGATCTGACTTTTCCATTTCCTACTTTGTCATTCCCCTCTCCTACTAAAGCTTGTTGACAAAATGCTCTCGACATGCTTTACTTCGAGAGATTTGTCACTCGTTATCTTCGTCAGTCATTTATATATCGCTGCTTGTCTGTCTTCTAATTCCACAAGAGCATCCACCGCATTCCTTCCGCATTCTCCCTCAGTTGCTAATGGCTTCCCTGTTCTTGATTCTTCAGGATATACTGTTTCCGCAATAGCGCCCAGCATAAACAGTACATTCCCTTATATCATACCATTCAACGTCACGCAGTCATGCGACATCTATGGACCGCTCTGTCAGCTTGGTCCTATCACTGTCGCTTCCGAAGGGACTGATAAACAGATCACCTCTGCCGTAATGCCATGCTCTTCATATCTTGCCTCGCAATCGTCTTATCTGAGCGAGTTGGGGCATCAGGGCGTGGGTACAGACTATGACATCTGTTTTCCGGCCTTTGGTCGCAGTCCTGAGTGTCGATCGTATAATCGAATGGACTATGGCCAAATCGATCGGCTCATGGAGACATCCATCTGGACCTTCAGTGAATGTCGGGGTAAAGACTCTACAGCCACTCACGTTGTCGGCAGAAACTATCCACCACAGATCCCTTACGGCCTCACGCGGGGTTGGAATAGAGATTCTTTTGAATGCTGTGGCGATTGCTCGGTGGATGCCAGCGAAGTCCGTTTGTATTACTTTAGAGAAATGAACGCCACTTATGATTGCCAAGCAATGGGCAGGAATGCCTTGGGGTCCAACATCACCAATGGCGTAAGCAAAGTCTCCAAAAGTCTCGCTCGGCGAGTCATATCCCTTGCTCCTAGCGGCAGCATTGCAATCGTTAGTGGAAACACACTGTGAGTGAGAGCTCTTTGGATTTACGATGTATACTGAAACACCCTAGTACTTCACCTTCTTTCTATCTAGAGTTTCTGGGCACTGTCGGCGTTGCTGATGCATGCGGAACGATCAGCTCAAAAGTCAATAATCCTTTTGTGGCCGTACCCATAGGCGGCTTGACCACTTATGAAGAAGCCATTACCGCTCAAGGCGATAGAATCAATCCGCCACTCATGGGATTCGGTTTGCCTGAAGTCGGCGGTACCTTCATGCCTCTGAAGATTATAGATGTGGAATGCCCGACCTGGGGTGTGGGAACTTCAGTTTCGACCTCTGGGAGCAATACCAGAACGTTCACTACAATTGGCCCTCCTTGGCTGCCGATCATAGTACCTCCATTGAACGTCATGACTTTGAATCCGCTGTGGGAAACGCTTTGTACTGGAATATCTTCTCTTTACCTCGATCATTTTGCCATTTTCGATCCTCCACATGTTCTTACACCCGCCCAGAGCATGGTCCCCATTCCACCCGATCCACCCACGCCATCGCCAGTCGATCCTCCACCTTCGGATCCAAAAGAAAGTCCACCAGCGCAACCGGGAAACACGCCCAAAGCAGGTCAGCCGTTACAGACTGGGGTGCCTGGTGGGCCATTGGCAGGTGATCCTCCTGTCACGGCAGCTAATCCTGGTACAGCAGCAGGTCCCAACAAGGAATCTCAGGATGGAGATCCAGGTAAAGGTACCAGCGCAGAAGATCCGAAGAATACCATCGCTCTGAATCCTCAAGGTCTTAATCCCGCGTCTCCAAATCAACCAAATGAATCAGCGGGTCATCCCAGGCCAAGTGGTGGGGCTTCGAACGGTGACGATACAGATCCTGGCAAACATTCGAATCCAGGAGATGCTGTACAAGCGAGCAACGGCGGCAGCGCAGTAGCACCAGTCCAACCAAACATTGGAGGATTCATCATGCAAGGTTTCGGGCCAAATTCTCCACCAGATACAAAATCACCTGCAGCGAACGACGGCGCTCAGGGGAACCCTAACGCAGGGCAGTCTGGAGGCGACGCGATTATACCCCCGGCATTGACGATAGGAGGGCAAGCCTTCACGCCCAACCCTATCGGCTTCGCTGTCGGAGGCACAACAATCTCCGCCGGCAGACCAGCTGCCACAATTGCCGGAACAAAAATTTCCCTCGCACCCTCTGGAATTCTGATTATTGGAGACCAGACGTACAACATCTTACCTACTCTCACCGCATCGACACCTCCCCTCACGGTTGGGGGAGTAATCTTCACCCCCAACCCTACAGGATTCCCAATCGCCAGCTCAACGATATCACCCGGTGGCCCCTCAATCACGATATCCGGCACTGCAATCTCTCTCGACCACTCAGGTATTCTATTCATCGGCGACAAGGCCACTACCCTCGAACCCCCGCTTCAAACGGCGACGCCATTGTTACAAGCCGGTTCTCAAATCTTTGCCGCCAATCCACAAGGTTTCACTATTGCCGGCACGAGCATCGCACCAGGTGGACCGGCAGCTGTCGTATCCGGAACAAGCATCTCGCTGAATCCCTCCGGCACACTGACATTAGGCTCTCGGACACTGAACCTCAGTCCCGTCCCAGCTACTGCTACTGCTATCTCTGCCCTCAGTGTCGGAATGCAGACGTTCACGCCCAATCCCACCGGATTCATCGTCGATGGGAAGACGGTCGAACCGGGTGTGAGTGGGGTCGTTGTGGATGGGACGAGTGTGAGTCTGGAGGCTGGTGGGGTGTTGCATGTTGGTGGGGAGGTATTGACGCTTACTACGGTGGAGGAAGCGGGGATCGGTAGTGCGGCGACTGCAGGTGCAGGTGTGGGGCAGAGTGGTGCGAGTGTTGGTGGAGGAAATGTGACTGGGATGGGAAGTACGCAGGCCTTTGAAGGTGCCGCCGCTGGGAGTCGATGCTGTTGGCAGAGAATCCTGTGGTCGCTTTTTGTGGCGATGACGGTGCGATATCAGGTGTGCTGATGCGGATTTCGACATGGGGTTTTTCACGGAGGGTTCGAAAACCTAGAGGGGAGGATTACTGTGTGAAGTCCCCCTTGCACGTTGCGTAATATTCGAACAAGACGTCGAGTGATGTACCACGATAGTACTGTGGAATAGCACCTGAGAGGCCCTAAATGTAGGCACATCAGCCCCCCACGGAATATATCAGTCCCCAACGCTTCGGCCCCCTGGCGCATCACCACCCCGCATATCATTCCCCAGCACTGGAGTCCCTGGCGCCTCAGCAGCAGGCCCGTAGACTTTACGAACGCTAGTATTCACCATGAGCCATGAACTTCTTGACTGTTAGTATGATTCCCGAGGGACCCTACCTCTGAAGCTTAGGGAGCTCAGCGCTCCCTCATCAGCCTCGAGGGCATATGCGGAAATGACTTCTGATGGTGCCGGGAGCCCAGCTTGAGGTAGCTAGCCTTGGGCCCGGGGCTATTCAGGAGCTCACGTATCCGGGTGTTTTCGTACTCCGCCGTCCGAGTGTGGTATTCTTGCAATTTGCCGTTCCGAGAAGTTCTCAGGAAAGTGTGGGATTTTTGTGATGTGCCGACAATTGAAGCTCCTTATCATCAAATCAAGCCATTACACTGTCCATCATCAAGAGCAACACATAGTCGTTGTCTATAACATCCCGTATGGCGGGCCCATTTCGATCCAGCATTCTGTCCCATACCCCCATAACGCCGCTTTTCGCCCTCTCCCGCGCATCCTCTAGCATCCTCAGTTGCACCGACATCCTCACCCTTCCGATACCCAGTTTACTTTCCATCTGTTCGACCTGCGCGGACGTGACCGTAGCGACACCATCTTTTGCCTTGTCCTCGTGCTCATGCCGTCGTACACGGAAGGTTTGTTGCTCGCGTTGCTCATACTGCTTCCATTCATCGGGGCCGGGGGGGAATCCGCTGGACTTTCGGCGGAACGAGCCGGCGTTGATGTCCAGAGCGCGCAGACGAGGCTGGTGGATCAAGTGGGGAAGGGCGAGGCGGGTGGCGGCTGTTTCTTTCCAGATGTGTGCCCAGATGTCGAGGGTGCTAGTGAGTGTTGCTGCTGGGTGGAGGGGTTGCGAACGGTTTGATATGCTGATTTCGAGACTCAGTTCTTGGTGGATGAGCGATGGGAATGAGCGGGATATCGTTGAGAGGGTTTCGTATGGCTAGTGCAATAGGGAAGTCTTAGCTTTTGGGTAGAATGAACACGGCGGAGAGGGTATTCTTGGTGACTTACCCATTCCCTATTATAGTTGACATCTAGACTCAAGTATTCCAGATTTGTTAGTGTCTCTCCAAGGGTTTGGATCTCTACGGCGGAGAATACCCGTCGTACACATGTTGCAGACTCGTCTTCGTTCTCGTGAATCTTCAGGCGTTTCAAGCTGTCTTTGAGGGGTTTCATTGAGACAATGGAAAGAACGTCGGTACATCCAGTCAAGTAAAGCTCTTCAAGTCTCTGATCCGCAAATATTGTAGGAAGTAGTGCCTTGATCTTGTCGCTGAGGTCAGAACCCCAATTCTTTGCCGGATTGAAGCTCAAATAACGCAGATTGATGGATGTTGATGGCATTGCAAGCATGTGTTCGAAATGAGTGAGAGAAAGTCTTCTCAGGGAAGGAAGATCTACGAAATCGAAAGGGGAAGTTTCTTGCTTCGTCCGGACATACTCATGCTCTCCAGGGTAGAATATTGGTCCATCTAAATCTAGGCTATCAAGACGCATGACAGCATCTCCTTCTCCTGGACTGGCAAGATAGAGGCACCTATATGGCATAGTAACGTTAAAGGATAGTATCTTTAGTACTTTCAAGTTCGTACAAGTAGTAGCTATTCGGATTAGCTCTCCGCAAGCCAAGTACTGCTTATCTTGGATAGCTATTGTCAAAGAGTATAGGCAAGGAGAGTTCGCGACTGGTGAAAGCGGAGATACAGGATCCATTCGTGCTGGCAAAGAGACGCCCAGACGGCAACGGGGATGATGCTTGTGCAGAGCCTTGAGAACCGTGGGTAGCATCCCAAAATCATGGTCGAAATCGCTCTCCCGGAAATTAAGACCTTTCATGGCAAACGAGTTATCTACCTTATAGGAGACGTGCTTCAAACCTCGTAGGCGGGGCAATAGTTCAATGAGCAGTGTGAAACTTCTTCGAGCTGCATCTGGAATATGGGGTAGGTCGGCTGTGTAGAAGAGGATCAGTATCTTTCGGACAGATCCACTGGCTCTCGTGTCTTGTGAGACATGTGTCATGATACGCTCAGTAGACTTGACCGAGCTTTTGCTAAAAGTAAGTGGAAGAGTAGAAAATTTCAGAGTCTGCGCTAGTATGTACAGTCGCTTGCAGACGTATGAGATCTCTCTAAGTGAGGAAGGGGAATTTTCTTCAAGCTATATATTCATCAGTCTTTTTGGATCCATAGATCAAAGGATAGAAGACTGTCGCATACAATGAGCAGGATCTGGAGGATCAGCTCGGTCTCGAGCATACTCAATAGAGGCATGCCTGCGACGTATGCTGGCTTCTAGGGCTCAAGGAAGGGCTTCATATGGTAGTAGAGGACGGCGTTACTCGGTTGATGCTCATGTACTCGAAACATTATGAGTGATCATCAAGATCTTGTTCCGCAAGATTGGATTCATCTCGGAACGTCGGGGAGCTAGCTTCGACCCTCCTGGGGTTCGCCGTCCCCGGTCGACGTTATGTAGCCAACCTGATATACCGATATTACCAGATTGGGATGTTCAGAGCGTGAGAAAGAGCGATATAGCTGCGAGGATGCTGAACGTGGTTGTGCAGAAGCGCACCTTCCGCCATGCAAGGACAAACTGCGCCACCTTTTATGGCCTCAGCCACACAGGTATGACGTGGGTCAAATCGCCCCTCTATTCAATTCTTCCATTCTTTATCAACACTCTTCACCTACAAGATACCCCGAATTAATAGTTTTGCAACAAAACAGCACAAATTTCCTAACAAACAAGTCAACCCACCATGTCTTCTACCGTCGTTCACGTAAGCTTCTGCGCATACTACCCTCAAGACCTCGAGGCTGACATTTTGATCTCTAGGTCAAGAACATTGGGCACAAGACCAGCGAGAAGGAAGTACGAGACTTCTTCAGCTTCTGGTTAGTCCACTCCAATATAGTTAGTCACCTGCTCTAACACCATGCAGCGGCAAGGTTACCTCCCTCTCCGTCACTCCAGCCTCCGAGTCCGCCGACAGCCCTCAGAGCGCAACAGTCACCTTTGAGAAAGAAACAGCCGCAAAGACAGCTCTTCTTCTCGACAACACTCAGCTGGGGAGCTCCCAGGTGCAAGTCTCTAGCGCGGCTGGTATCAGCGAGCTCGCCGGCACAAATACCGAAGACGCCTCCCGCGATCCAAATGATCTCACTCAAGAGGACAAGCCTCGCTCACGCATTGTGGCAGAGTACCTTGCGCATGGCTACGTGATCAGCGACAACGCTATTCAGCGTGCTATTACTCTCGACAACAAGCATGGCGTCTCCAACCGCTTCACCAATGCACTTACATCTTTTGACGCCAAATATAAGGCCACCGACAAGGCTAGAGGCATTGATCAGAGCTACGGTGTCACCGATAAGGTTTTCGCCGGATGGAATACTCTCAATTCATACTACGAGAAGGCGATGGGTACACCAACCGGTCAAAAACTTGTCAGCTTCTACACGCAAAGCGATAAGCAGGTCCGAGATATCCATGCCGAGGCCAGACGTCTAGCGGATTTGAAGAGCGGGAAGGGTAATGGCGGCAGCAAGTCTGAGAACGAGAAGACGATGCAGAATGTCCCTGGTAGCGAGAAAACAACTTGTCAGTGCGGCGGGAACACGGGAGCGTGCCCTTGTGCTGAGGGAAAGTGCGCATGCAGTGGATGCTCAAAGGCACAAAGCCACGGTGAGAAATCTGCCACAGGAGAGGCTGATCATGTTGCTGCAACATCCGGTGTGGAGCCGTTCCCGGAGAAGTTGACCTGAAATGCTTATGAGTGTGATGATTCCCTTGATGATTTGATGGGCAGCAAGCGGAAGCGTGATTATCAAGGTGGTAGTGAAATCCTGGTTAGCAGGTCAAATTGAGATGATGATGTCTCCCTGGAATCATGCATGGAATTGTGCTCTCTGTGTCGTACTGTCTATTAATCCTGCAATACTACTTGCGTACAAAGTAAATGCATTTTCGATCACGAATGCCAAGCCTTGTGATCTTTTACGGCTAGCGCAAATATCTGGGTCTTCATTCAAACATCGGATGCTCTCCATTGCCAAACCATCATCATGACCTCCACAACCCGGCTTAGAGCCATAGCTGGACGAACTTCGTCACAGACCCCTTACGTCTGCCTCCGATGCCGACGCCAAGTATCAACAGCGGTACGAAGAGCCCCCTCGCGCGTCCAAACGGCCTGCCCACCTCATCGAAGTGCAAGCTCCACTTCTTTTGAGGAACGGATGCGGAAGAAAATATGGGGCACTGATACACCGCCTGGACTGGCGAACCCGTATGGGGCACCCGGAGCTTTCGAACAGCTGAGGAAAAAACGGTGGGGGAAGAAAAATAAGGAGGGCCCTACAGATGAAGAAAACCCGGGGGAGTCAGCTATGGTTGAGCAACCCGAGGGAGAGCCTGACCTGGATACGAACAATTTTGAAGGTATTAGGGTGGTTGGCCAGGCGAACTACGGATTGAAGGAATGGGACGAGGAACATCAATTCGAAGGGTTGGAGGTCACTATCATCGAATGAATGCGGCTGCTGATTGTTGGTTCTAGATACATGGAGAATACCAGAGCACAGGATCGGGACATGATCGTCTCCATCATCCATCGGGCCTTGGTTGAGGTCATGACGTTGAAAAAGGCAAACCTACCGCTCTTGGTGAGGAGAGATGCATACGAATATAGCGATGACTACGATTCCGCAGAGGAGTACGAACGCTACAAGTATCGTATCGCGCAGGGTGCTACGTTTGGGCAATCGGACGATGGGGAGATGACCATCAAGCTTGAGGATGAGGAGCTGGAGCGAACTATTCTGGAGCGTGTCGTACCCATAGAGGCCGCTCCGGTGGAGGATATCAGACTCATTGAGGACACGCCGGAGAAAGAGTACGTTGATGAAGAGCAGGTAGAGGAAGAGGAAGAGGAAAAGAATGCTTCGAGTACTGTTGAACAAGAAGAGGAGAAGAATGCTTCGAGTACTGTGGAACAAGAAGACCTGGAAGAGGTGAAGAATGCTTCGAGTACTGTGGAACAAGAAGATGAGGAATTGGAGACTGTGGATGAGGCTGAGACCTTGGGCGACTTGATTGAGGAGGAGCCTCAAGATGAACCGCCGAACGAACACCCCACTGCATATCTACCTGCGGATGACAGCTGGCGCAGTCTATCACTGGCAGATCCCGAGTTCAAATTTGCGGTAGATTCACTCCCACTCCGAAAGGGAGACGCTTGCTGACGAGCCATCAGGTAATCAAGCGCGTCATGCAGCTAACAGGCCGACGCATCCCCGATCCGGACATCGGCAGCATCAAAGACTCGAGAGGGTTATGTGGACATCTAGTGCGGAAGCCTAAAGCGAAGAAGCTGGCGGAGACGCTTCGTGCCAATCAAGCGGTGCATCTTCCGAACGTGGAGCTGCGTGGGCGGAGATACACACCGATCCACAAGGAGGAGGAGATTGGGCGATGGAAGGTGATTGAGCGAGAGCTTAAGGCGAGAGGTTTACCCGTGACGGGGAAGGGGACCGTTGCGCTGGAGGATAGGCGTGTCGTCTGAGCTAAGATGGTGTGCAAGTACGTGTATCAGTATAGTTGAAACAGCATTAGAGTATGCAACCAACTACTCAATCGCTGATCAAAGGCATGCAGCTCTTGTCCCGTTCGTGCGCAATGGTGTGCAGTTAATCTCCACGGACGCGCGGCGTGGCCTCCTCGGCCGATACATCTCCGCCAAGGCGTCCCGAAGGGAGCCCGAGATGCCAAGACCCCCACCGGAAGAAAAAGATTGTATTATTCATCAGAGTTACGAGTGTCATGATTGGCTGTATAGCTGTCCACATCAAAAGCTCAGAAAGTCAATTTACAGCGCACAGTGCGAGGCTAAGCCGCTTCAGGTTGATATATCACATTTCGTAAGGTACGGAGGAGTACCTCGTTGCCTGATGGGGTGCCTTACGATGGTTTATCGTCTAGCCCCGCCTTTTCCTAGGCCTATTGCGAGGTAAAGGGCACAGTATTTTGGAGGGGGAGGGTACTTTGGTTGGAATGTATAACATCTGCCGAGTCCGCTGGGCCATCACTGGTGTCAATCGATCCTTCTCTTTGCATATCTGATCATCCTCGTTGCACCCTTTGGTACCACAAGCTACTCTCTACCCTTCTCTCTTCTCTCTATCCCAACCAACTCTGGCTCCCCAATGTCTCCGTCTCTCATTACGCATACCATGAGCCGTCTCATCCTTACACTCGCTCTCTGCACCCTGGCTCATTCCTTCCCGAGCCTCCCACAACTCGTTCACGGCAGCCGGATAGAAAGCGAGACGTCCTGCTCGCATGATCTGGAAGCGGACAATGCCGTGACGGCCTGGCCGGGCAACTCATGGTACCTCTCCCATATCCTTTCACTTCACCCGTTATACCCACTAACATCCAACCAGTGCCGCTGATACCCCCCTCTTCCACCCCCACTCCGCCTCAACGCCCTATCCCCTCTCCTGTCCACCCAACCCGCGAAACACAAAATGCTTTCCCCTCTGGGACGATCCCCTCCCACTTCCCACTCAGCACCTCAACCCCATCCCCAACCACCAATCCCTAAACCAACAACACAACCTCGAGCTCCGGCGCCGCAGCAGCCCCTCAACCCTCAAAGACCTGCTCCGCTACAATGCACGCTCCATACAACTCAAATGGCCGGACGCGATGCTCCATGCCGTCTTCTACATCGATGCGGGTTGTCAGATCGTAGCCGAGGACTCCGGGGCGGAGGAGGAACAGGCGGCGTGGCATGTGGAGAGGGTGGGGACGACGAGGGAGCAGTGTGTGGCGTTACCAAGGAAGAAGAGGTGGGCGAGCGTGGAGTTTATGAGGGGGGATGAGTGGAGGGTTTTTGAGCGGAGGAGGAGCGGAGTGGATGATGGGGTTGGGGGGTGGGGGTTGAGGGGGGTGCTTTGATGGTGGGTGCTTTGATGGTGGGTGGGTGGTTTGATCTTGCTGGGGGCTGGGAGACGAAGCGATGATGATGGATGGGTTATATGATTGGGAAGGTTATGTGTTATCGGCTTTATGATGGAGACTGGGATCCGATGGGATTAGATCAACGCTAGCCGTTGTCAACAACAATGATACTCTGTTCTTTCCTCTTCAAGGCAGGCTTGCAATCGACCCTTGCTTCCTTTGCCGTACCCAAATCTTCCCGATCTGACCACCCTTCACTATCAAAACAAATTCCCTAGAAGTTGCAAGACACCAAATGAGATTCCAAACCTCGACCCCGATCCCGCCATCAGCTACGAAAGGCGTCCACGCAGATACTCTCTTGAATCGAGGGCAGCTGTGCGTTGGCCCCAACCAAAATAATACAAGTTCCATCCCATCCCATCCCATCCTATCCCTTGTCTTGTCCAACACCCTCATAGGTATATTGTACTCCGGAAAGCGATTGGGATTGGGATTGGGAATGCGATATCCATACTAAGATAATACAACGCAACGTAAGGTCGATTTGATGGATTCTATGATTGAGGTTACATATAGCTCATCACTCACCCTTTATGCATGCATGCATGCTGGCATGGGTAAGAGATGCTGTTCTTGCAGCTTGGTTATTGATGTGTTGCTCTCTCTTCTTACTAATTATTAAATGTGCTAGCTACTCTTCTCATCCTTCGAAAAAGTGGTTCAAGGAATACATTCTGTTGAGATTAAGGTATCTATCTTTGTCGTACGGGGAAATGCGGGGAGGTTCAGTGAGGTGAGGTGTTGAGTCTTTGCCCCATGATCGATACTAATCATGATCGATTGAATAGATGGATGGATAGGGTACAAGGTTTATAGTAACATATACCAGCTACCTATTACAGAGAGAGTTGCGATAAGAGACATAAGGTAGAGTGGATTTAATTTGATCCGATTGAGTGGGGATAGATAGATATGAGAAGAAACTCTTTGTATTAGAAGCGAGATGTTATATCTAGCATAAAGTAGCTTTATATCTTCAACTGGAGAGGCGGAAGGTCTTGATAATTGCTATACGATTCGATTATTAGGTTTGTAGGAGATTGCATGATGGAATACTTATCTCAGGTATAAGTAAGGTAAGTTACGTGGCTTTGTTGGCTACGGTGATGTATATGTTGTATAAGATTATTTGAAGGGGTGGATACCTACAACACTTTGATTAGGGTGAAATAGGAAGATTTGATTTGGACTGGGTTTGAGTATGGTTTATGTTGTGTATGGACGATAGTATGCATGTGTTGAATTGTATTCGTCATGGTTTTCAAGATGGATCTCGTCTTTACTATATTCCTCACTTCCTCCGGCCCTCCCAACTCACGCAAGCTATATCCCCTTCCATTCGAGAAATACTTCTCCACACTCCTCCATCATCACACCCCACCCCCACCACCCCCCCTCGCCCCAAACCCCCTAAACCCCATCCCCCTCCCCACCCTACTCAACCCCCTCCTCACCACACCCCCCGCATCCTCCTCCCTCCCCGTCAAATACGGCGTCCCCTCTCCCCCAGAACGAGCCTCACTCCTCTCCCGCCGACTCGCAAATGAGTGAGAAGGATGGGAAAGACTCGCCTCGCTCGCCCAAGCCCTGACACGCTCCTGCGACTGCACGCGTCGAGCTGCGAGGCGGGCTTCGTCTTCGCTGTTCGCGTCGTCGGAGGGGGCGGAGAGCATGGCGAGGAAGTTTTCGTCGGATTGGGTTGTGCTGGTGGTGGTGTGGGAGGTGGGGGGAGGTGCTGTGTTTGTTGTGGTTGTTGTTGTGGGTGGGGCGATGGTGGGGGAGGGGGTGGGGATTGGGGTTGTGGGGATTGTGGGAGGGGAGGAGGTGGAGTTTAGGAGGGTGGATGTTGTGCCTGTTCCTGTTCCTGCGCCTGGGTTGGGGTTGGGGGTCTGTTGATTGAAGTGAGGGTTGGAGGGGGGTGGGCTTCTGGATGTGGGATGGATGGTTGGGCCGGCCATAGGTGAAGAGTTGAGTAAAGTAGGGCTGTGAGCGCTCGAGAGGCTGGTGTGAGGTAGTGGGGTTGAGGGATGCTGATGTGAGGATCCAGTGATTGGTGGTGGACGCGAGGAATTGGGACTCGGAGGCAACGGAGACTTGATCGGTGTGAATGCTGTTACTGCCTCGCTCACATTCTGACGGCTGGAGCGCAAGTCGGGCGATAGCTCAAAAGGACTCGAACTCCTGAATGCGGGATGAATACCACCGGCTGGGTCGATTAGGGGCGAGAAGTTGAGTATAGAGGTGTTTTGCGTGGAAGGAGAGGGGCGAGGCGAACCTGGAGTTGTTGGATATTGACGATATCGGCCGGCTACTGCTGAGGAGCGTGCAGTAGGTAGCGTAGGAAGCGGGCTTCTTGGTGGAGGGCTTAGAGGAGCTCCCTCGATGGTTGTGAAATCAAAGAGGCCAGGACTATGAAGACTTGATGCAAAATCTTGGGACCTGTCATGCTGATGTTGTAGTTGAGTTTCTTGAATATCGATGGGTGAAGGTCTGGATTTCAGCAACGTCGGGCTGTTTGCAAGCATCACTTCGCTGATGTTGGGGGATCCAGGCACTGGAGTACCAGGTGTCGTCGGACGAGACATGTGCTCGATGATCTCTTGTTCGAGTCTCTCGTTTGCGGTTTGCACACTGTTTCTTGTGTACTCCCCCTCGCCTTCGGCTTCGGAAACAGACGTATCCAAGCGGTTTGTCCAAGTTGAGTCTCTGGCTCGCTCTGTAGCTATAGATGGCGCCTCAGTAGCTGTCTCAGTCATCGCTCTGAATGATGGTATGAGCTCGCTGTAAGGTCGCTCCTCGCGTGTCGCTATCGGTGGCCTATGGCTGGCTCGTCCACGGCTCCGGCTTCGACTCCTGCTCAACGATCTCTCCCTCTCTTTGATAGATCTGAGTACCGCGTTTGCCCGACTACTTTCCCTCACGCTTCGCCGCTCCTTCATCTGCTCCTCCACAGTCCATCTTTCCTCGAGTCGTGCACGCTCCCTACGTCCTTGCCATACCAACCAACCGACAGCAGCGCTGCCAATCATACCCGCAAAGCCAAAAACACCAACGATGACAAATGCCGCTTTGCCTCCTCCATCTGCATTGTATTCGTGCGCGCGGACGGCGCACAGGACGATTCCCGCCGTCAGAGCGATGAGACTGATCTCAAATACAATTGAGACTAGACACAACAGAATCTTGTGCCTCCTGAGCAAGTTTCTGTGGCCAAGAGGCAGATCCTTGACTGAAGATGGGGGAATCGAGGCGCTTGCACGCTGTGAGCGGACATCCTCGGCCTGAGATGCGGCGACAAAAGAACCATAGTCTTGCTGGTCAGGTTTTGCCTGGTCTTGGGAGCCACCTAAGGCGGTGAGGGAACGGCGATAGGCATTGTGGATGTGGGTGTCTGCGCCAAAAGGTAGAGGGGACGTGGGGAGGGAAGTCGATGAGCGTGCCATTGTTGCTCATCCGAGAAGGGTGGTCTATGGCGCCAGAGACGAGAGCATGTCCGATAGGTAGCTGATGTCGTCTCTGACACTTTTCCACTCTTCAACCCCAGATAGACGGTGTATTGACAGACGTGTGTTGTCTAAGCTATATCAACAGTCGCTCACAAATGCCAATCCACGTGTGGTTCATAGACACTTGCGTGACGCGGTGAATGTGCAAGTTACAGAAATGCTTAAGCACGGAAACGCACGCAAAACCGGGCAATGAATAAAGGACCGTCGCGTTACACAAGGTCAGCGATGACGAATGTGAAAGAGCTAAGTCGACAATAGACATTTGTGGTGAAGAAGAGGGCAAAACAGCAAGAGATGCGAAGTGAATAGCCATGGAAGTCATTGATCGCTAGTTGGAGTAAGCTCTGGAGCTGACAGCCTGTTGTCCCATAATGAAGGCTGTGGGCTTCTGACTTTCCCAACCACATCGTACCATTGCGTTGCCTCGTTATCGTGCCGATCATCATCTACGTACGCTCCCGTTATCCTTCTGTCGCTTCTCTTTCGCCGCTTCCCTGCGCCTGCGCTTCCAAGCTCGGTTGTTCTCGCCTCGGTTCTCCCAGAACCATTTCGAGAAATCACTCTCCGGTTTCTCATCTTTCACATCTGGTGTGGCCGACTTGTCCTTGGTCTCCGATATCGATGGTCCCTCCATATCGTCGTCGCCTCCGCTGATATCAGAAGTGCCTTCCCAAAGGTCTCCGAACGTCTTCCCAGGAGCAGCTGTATCAGGTGTAGGGGCAGCGCTTCGTTGCCGCCTCTGTCGGATATCCTGCTGCGTGAAAGGCGTCTGTGGCATGAGAAGACCTTGACTTCCGCCTTCTTCCACATCAGGATCGAAGAAGCTGAAGGAGGTTGTGACTTCCAAATTGGGCTTCTTGGGTGTGAGGGATGCCGCCGTTTTGGGTCGCTTGAAGAGAGCTTCGAGCGGATGTACTTCTTTTGTGCCTGGAGTAGACGTCGGAGCTGGCTCCTGGGTAGCTGGAGGAGTGGCAGAGGACCGTGTTATGGAGAGTCTTTCTATTCGTTCCACCTCAACCTTACCATGCCCCAAGCCGCCTTTGCTGGCAATTTTCCCCATCTTTGAACGTGACGCAGAGGGTATCCGCTGAGCTGAAGACGACGACTCGATCGAATGAGGTTCGCTTTCGGCCTCGGAGCTCGATGTACCACTTGAGGATGTCTCGTCGTCTGCCACTGTCATTGGTGCGCGGCGTGTTCTAATTTGAGTAACTGAGACAGAAGGAACCTCGAGCCTGCTCGATCTTCTTGATCGCGATTGAGCTTCTTTCTTGGCCTCGAGCTTAGTCTCTTCAGTAGGTTCAGCCTTCGACCGACGGCGTTTCGGCCCTGTTTCCACAATGTTGCCATCCTCATCCACCCACCCTTTTCCATCCACAAATTCTGATGCCGCTTCGTTACCTCCAGCGCCAGACTCATCCCGCAAAAAGCTTGCATGTTTTGTAGTATTCGAGAACTCGTGAACGATGACATCGCGACCTAATTCTCCCCTCTTCCGCTTCTTGATCTTGCCCACTTTGGGATCACCAGATGTTGCGGCATTCGGAGGTAGGTCGGCCTTGAACAAGCACTCAGCCTTGCCAGTCAATGATGAAGCCTTCGATTTGGAGGGTTTATCGCCTTTGTGATTGTGGCGTTTTGAAGGTTTTGGTTTGTCGGAAGGTTCTGTCCAGCCACGCTGCACCTTGCGGTCCTGAAGCTCGTGGCCAGGTATGACCCCTTGTTCCTTGGCCTTTCTCTTCTTTTGATTTGGTGCTTTCGCATCCAGGACAACGTCCTCTTGCCCCCCTTCCTCCTTGAGATCCCTTTTCGGCCGTGCCTCTCCAACGCGCATCTTGACTCCCCTGAGTGTCGAGTCGTTCAACTTTCGCTTCAACTTATCGGCCTCTGCTTCTGGTAGATCGATGTAGCCGTAGCTCTTCTCAGGAAAAGTCTCGATCGAATGGAAGGAAATGTTCGATGCTTTCTCTCGTAGTGGTCCTGGTAGGACGACGTTTAGGAGCTCCGAGTTTAGCGGAGAGATGTGTAGGCGTTTGTTGAGCGTCATCAGATCAGGACACGATAATGTCGATTCAGACGCTGCACTGTGGGAATTAGCAGCAGTGGTGTGTGAAGATACTGTCGGCTCACCACCTCTATGAAAGTGTGGGGTTTGGTGAATGTTTGGACTTCGGGTCCCTCCCGGCGCTTGGCCCCTGAGACGAAGCGCCCGGAGCCTGGAACAGGCATCAATTGTTTCACCCTGAGGACATCTTCAGATCTTCAGAATCTCTCGAAGGTGAATGAGACACTTCCTCTTGACTGCCTTCGGCTGGACAGTTGGCACGTTGATGATCGAATTGAGTCTGTTCAATATTGGCGTAATCTTCGGTCGCTCCTTCAGATCTCAACTCTCTTTTCAACCTTTCAACCCATCAGAGAGCATCGCCCACAATTGGCCAATCTGTTGGCCTTTACGCTCATCACTCATGGGAACATACAGAGAAAAGATGAAGTCATCCTACCTTGAAATATACGGGATGCAGTATCAATAATGGGACTACGCCTGTCGACCCTCCACGAAGGACACTGTAGATACTGATACTGCGAACGTCTCGAGTCAATCAGATGAAAGCAGATTTTGCATTACAAACACCTTAGCGCCGAATACGACCTTAGCAATACGTATATACTCCTGAGCTACGTATTCTCAACAAGTATCTTATATTATAATCGCTTGCTGCAAGCAATCAATCGGACCGAGACGCTGAGGTGAGTGCAAGGATCTCTGTCATCCTCGGAGCCACAACCATCCACAATATTGGGGGCGTCACGCATTTCAATTACTTGAAAAGTCTCCATGGAACATCATTGCAAAGATCTATCTCAGGCGCAAAGCGTCTGTGACGGTAATGCAGAAGCTGTCAGCTCTGATGCCTATATCATGTTGAGTCTCTCCCTCTCAAACGGAGGTTCGATGAGAGTTCACTCATTGAATTCGGCGCATAATACTGTGTGCAGATGCAGCATCAGATTCGGGTGGCTTCCTACCCAAGTTCTTAACGTCCTGGGTTGCTCATATTCCATTACCCTCCTTGTCCTGCCTTATAGAACCCGGCGACCAGCATGGTGCAGCCACCATCCGAAGAAATAGTGTGACGAGTATTTACAGTCTTATTTTACGTCTTCTATCAGTGTTTTGATTCTCCTACGCCTTTTCGGCCCAACGCTATATATTGTCGCCATCGCTCTGGCCAAGGGTTTGTTTATCACCAATTTTCAACCAAGCTCTCGGGAACAGCTCGTTCGAACATGTCCTCAAGAGATTTGAGAGGAGGGTATACAGGTAGCCGGTAGCACTCGCCTGACTCGACTCCGAGTAATAGCTCCAAATTTGACGAAATTTCGGACCCTCTCGATCGCATTCGCCTGAAGGTACATTTCGGTGTTCCAATACCGCATAACACAATGAGTCGTGACGATTTGACACTGAACATTATGAAAGTGACGATGCGAGCATAGACCAAGGCAATATCAATGAACCCGAAGTATGGAGCTCAAGCCGTATGACAAGTCGTTGGTGCACCATGCGCTATGGACACTCTATTGCTGCTGACACACCAACTTCTTCTTGGCCTCATCGCCTTGATACATGCTGTATGAAGCTTGGTCGCATACCCCCGTGGTTCAAGCTTGTACGAACGACAAGCGCATCCAACATGCAGATGATGACCATCACAAGAACAGAGAGGGGCTAGCGATGGGTGCTACTTGGGAGGCTCCACAGCAACGAAAGAAAACACATTGTGGAGCTCGAAGAGCGACAAGAAAGGCATGTCCTTCCGAATTCACTCCAGGCTCAGACCTTGGGAGACTGGATTACCCCTTTTCAACACATGACCACTCGCACGAACAGCAACCGGTGAGTGTCCGCACCCCGTCTCCACATGCGATACTTTCTCAACACCACCTTCGGCGCTATACTGGCATGTAGCCGTTGTTCTGAAAGGTGGGAACGGTTGGATATACAATACGAGTGAGGGGCAACATCCCCTTCGCTCCGAGTCCGCGACGGAAGAGGCTCATTCGTCGTGTGATTGCAGGAAGACATAGGTTGGAAAGTATAGCCATCTGCCATGGCCTCGGACCGAGCCTTCTGTCGCTTCTATTGGTTTCCGAGTGGCAGGATCCCTTGCATGGATCTAAGGCCAATGAGGTAGCTCTACTCACTTAGCGGGGTAAGGTCATCAACGACAAGCAGTGAATGATATTTCCCTGGCAGGACTTCTTCAATACGTCGTCATCGCATCGCGCAGCAGGATCGCCGTCCCTGAGTTGCAACATGTTTCATATGTGCTTTCTCATTGTTGGCCTTGCATGGCAGATTCGATGAGCTTCCGTACGTGGCGAATCGTCATGAAACCTGTGACTACCTGTCAATCGCTGCTTGATGAGATGCATATTTCAAAAGTGCATGAGATAACTACTCGTGCGACATGAGCTGCCCTTTGCGGAGCTGCGGGAACTTTATGCGAACGCTCAACATTCACTGGACTGGACTGTTCCGAGTACCACTCTCGGTCTGCTGACTACCCTGTGTCACTGCGGGGAAGCGGTCACCGTCAGATCCATGTGATGACTGTGTTGGCCACCGTGAATGACTTCAGCGGGGATGTCAAGGCCAATTTCCGGTGTTATAGCCGCTGGTGTCGCATGTATGGGTCTTCTATTTTAAAAGCAGTGCCAACCTCAAACTCATCTCCAACCAAATCGTCCGGTTGTACAAAGTCTTCGAAAATACAACAAGATATCAGTAGTCATGCTGGGTTCATTGGCAGCCTTTGGCCTATTAGGTACTGTTCTTGTCTGCTCGGCCGCTTCGGTCAATGATTGTCCTGGCTATGCGGCGACCAACATCGTCGAGACTGCCACGGGTTTGACGGCGGATCTGACCCTTGCTGGACCTGCATGCAATATCTACGGCTACGACCTTGGTGCATTGAAATTGTTGGTGGAGTATCAGACAGGTATGTGTTCATTCTGATATGGGGACACTCATCAACTAATAATACGCCGCAGATACTCGACTCCATGTCAAGATCTATGATGCTGCCGAGACTGTCTATCAAGTACCAGCGTCCGTGTTGCCTCGACCTTCCTCCAACGGAGTCAGCGCCAATGCCTCAGCTCTCAAGTTTTCGTACGTTGCCAAGCCATTCTCTTTTGGTGTCAACCGCGAGGGAGCTTCCGACGCAATCTTCGACACTACTGGCGTCCCATTGGTCTTCGAGTCTCAGTATCTTCGACTTCGCACTTATTTTCCTTCTGATATCGGAAGTCCTTATGTGTATGGGCTCGGAGAGCATACTGACGAGCTAAGACTCAATACAACGGATTACATCCGGACGCTCTGGTCCCGAGATGCCTATGAGATTCCGCCAGGTACAAACCTCTACGGTAATCACCCTGTCTACTTTGAAAATCGCAAGGGTCAATCTCATGGCGTGTTCCTACTAAATTCCAATGGTATGGATATCATGATCAATGGTAGTGCAACAGAAGGCCAGTATCTTGAGTACAATACGCTCGGAGGTGTGATTGATTTGTACTTCGTTTCGGGTCCTGGACCAGTGGACGTGGCGAGACAGTATGCTGAGATTGTCGGTACGCCTGCCATGATGCCCTACTGGGGTCTTGGGTTTCATCAATGTCGATACGGTATGCAAGACGTCTACGAGGTTGCTGATGTCATCGCCAACTACAGCGCTGCGGATATCCCCTTGGAGACTATGTGGACTGACATCGACTACATGGACGCCCGCAAAGTCTTTACTCTTGATCCTCAGCGGTTCCCGTTGCAGAAGGTTCAGGAACTTGTCACTTATCTACATAACCACGATCTGCACTACATTGTGATGGTGGATCCCGCCGTTGCGTACCAGAACTACCCTGCTTTCAATAACGGAGCTCAGCAAGGTATCTTCATGAAGTTTGCCAACGGGTCAATCTATCAAGGCGTCGTTTGGCCCGGGGTTACGGCTTTCCCTGACTGGTTCAATCCTGCTACGCAGGCTTATTGGAATAGCGAGTTCGACACATTCTTCGACCCCACAAATGGTGTCAACATTGATGGACTCTGGATCGATATGAACGAAGCCTCAAACTTTTGTGTCTACCCCTGCAATGACCCAGCGGGATATGCGATGACCAACGGCTTCCCACCAACCCCTCCACCGGTACGCCCAGGCTCTCCAATCCCTCTGCCGGGCTTTCCCGCAGACTTCCAACCATCGACGGGCTATCGACTGGGGAAGAGACAAACTACAGGCTCTATGATCGGCTTGCCGGGCAGAGATCTGCTCAACCCACCGTATCAAATCCACAATGCAGCAGGAGCCCTAAGCCAAAAGACGCTCAACACCGACTTGGTGCACGCTGGCGCTGGCTACGTTGAATACGACACTCACAATCTCTATGGCACAATGATGAGTTCCGCGAGCCGTGATGCCATGCTTAGTCGTAGGCCATCTCTGCGACCATTGGTCGTCACTCGTAGTACATTTGCAGGTGCTGGCACGCAAGTTGGTCACTGGCTGGGCGATAACGCTGCCGACTGGTTCCACTACCGTATCTCCATCGCAGAACAACTCGCCTTTGCCTTCATCTACCAGATCCCCATGGTAGGCTCCGACGTGTGCGGCTACGCTGGAAACACTACCGAAAATCTTTGTTCGCGCTGGGCCATGCTCGGAGCATTCTCACCCTTCTATCGCAACCACGCAGAAGACCGCTCGGTACCTCATGAATTCTACCGTTCGCCACAGGTTGCTGAAGCAGCGCGTACGGCAATTGACATCCGCTACCGCTTGCTCGACTACATATACACCGCATTCCATCAGCAGAGCGTCGACGGCACACCACTTCTCAATCCGCTGTGGGCACTCTACCCCAACGACGCCAACACCCTCGCCATCGACACGCAGTTCTTCTACGGCTCCTACGTCCTCGTCTCCCCCGTCATCGACGCCGACTCCACCTCCGTCTCCATCTACCTCCCCAAAGACCAATTCTACGACTTCTACACCCTCGCCCCCGTGGCCGGATTCGGATCCGCCATCACCCTTTCCAACGTCAATTTCACATCCATCCCCCTCCACATCCGCGGCGGCTCCATCATCCCTTTCCGCGCTCAGTCCGCCAACACGACGGCCGCGCTGCGCAAGAACGATTTCAGCATCGTCGTTGCGCCGGGCGCTGATGGGACGGCGAGCGGGAGTCTCTATATCGACGATGGCGTATCGCTGACTCAGGCTGCGACGTCGGAGATTTCGTTCTCGTTCGCCAAACGTGCACTCGTGATGGGTGGGACTTTCGGGTATGATGTTGGCGATGTGCTGATTTCGAGCGTGAAGTTCTTGGGATTGAAGAATGCGCCATCGGGGGTTAGTGTCGATGGGAAGGCGGTTGCGGCTGCGGAGTTCAGCTTTGATCTGGGGAGTGGGGTTTTCACGGTGATGTGTCGATTGAAGCTTTCGGGGGGTTTCACGATGAGTTTGGATAGTGGGTATTAGGTGAGAAGAAGATGAGGGGAGAATGGGGTTGGTGGATTGGATTGGATTGGATTTGGTATATTGGATATAACTACGATGACGGTGATGGTTTGGTAGGATAATAAATACGACCTTGTATTCTTGAACTGGTGGATTAGTGAACAAATGACTTGGTCAATTTAATTCACATTCAAGTTGATGCACCTACGTAAAAATCAGTACACTTGCACTGAAAAACTCCCCTCACCATCCAACCTCTCCCCTCAACCACTCCTCCCCCTCACCATCCCATCCATCCATCCCCCGCCTACGTCTCTACAACACCCCCCCTCATCCCACCATGATAAAACATCCGTACCATCTACAAATTCCTCACAGAAGACCTAATCTTGGCGAGCGAGGGGGTAAAGATCCCCCTCAGGAAGATAATCGCTTCTTATGACTGGAATAAATAACCTCGTCGAGTACCTATAGTAAGGTAGGTAGCTGTAGTTGACAGCGCTAACTTGGAGGGGCTTAGGCTGTTGAACAGGGGATAAAAAAGACCACATGCTCTACCATTAGACCAGCGCCAATAGGAATCGAACCCATTCTCTTGTGAACTATTAACCGCGAACAAGGGGTCCCTAGGATAGATTCAAGGCTTGGCGTAAGCATCCACGGCATCCTCATCTATAGGACAACATCTCTTCTTCCAATCATGAAGAGTATCAATTATACCTTCATGTTGTATGTTTCAGCTACTAAGTAACTAGGTAAGAACAATCATGTAGAGCTGTTCGCATATCCAGCGCTCCTTACGCACGTCAGCGCTCCTTCCCTTTTGACTTCGTCTATTATTATTATACTCGACTCGAATCCTCTCTTTATCTCTTGACCTCCAATAGTGGACGTGTCCTTTAGACTAATGCTACGAACGTAAGCAGATCTAGTAGCGGTGGTATGACTCCCAGTGTTCCGCGCATCTGCAAGCTTTAGTGAGCAATCCCACGCACTTTCCCTCAGCTCATACCCAAATGAAACAGCGGCACTGATTACCTTTCACTCACCAGCCCTACCTCATATACCAGAGATTGAAGCGAACGAAATGTATGACTGTTCAAGTATAGGCCTTGACCAGCATGAGAGATTATTCGATGCCTACAATTTCGAAGTGACGAAAGATACATTTCGCATTGATAACGACCACTATGCCGTGGACAAAACCGCAAACACGCGTGGAATCACCAACCCAACCATCGTGGAGAAGCTGTTCTGGAAATACATGGTCTACACAAACATATCCGCATGGGAAGCCATGACAACGTTTGGAGAACCCCAGACCCCTCTCACAAACCACATAGGACGAGAAGCTCAGGACCTTCCCACAGCACGTGATCGTCCTGAGGAACAGAATCACCTCGAAACTACCAATCCCCATATAAACACCAATTCACTGCCCCAACCAATCTGGTGTTTCAAACGCGTCGGTAATACACGCACTAGACTCCCGGATGGTCGGATTATCTGCGTCGGTGGCGAACATGAAGATTTCTATGATCCGGACTTCTGCATCTACAACGGTAAGTAATGAGATCAATGAGAAATCGTGCACAGAACCTCCAAAGAACCTAATCAACCTACTCGCGAAAGACGTCATCGTGATCGCCGCACCCCAGCAAACCGAGCCCCTTCCAACTCTAACCCCAGACGCCATCCGAATCTACGGGTATGTCTACCCTACCAGTGTTAAAGCTCGCCCGCCCAGACATACGTCCCAAACCACTGACCCTCTCCCAGCTATCCAACCTCCGTTTTTCCGCCAACAGATTTCCATACATCCACCTACATCACAAACACCACCACAGGCAAAGATTTCATCATCATTATAGGCGGTCTCGGCTATCCCCACGCCTCATCTCGCAATACGACAGAAGTCAATCAACTCGACCTCAGCGATTTCTCCATACGACAGCTCCAGACTTCCGGGAGAGGTCCAGCCGGGGGCACATCGAAGCACACCGCTGAGCTTGTGAATAGCCCAGATGGGGATGTAATCGTACTCACCACACAAGATAGTAAGACCTCAACCGGGTTCCCTAATGACACATCTAGCGAAGTCTCCAGCAAGAGCTACTCACTACGTATCCGGGACTGGACATGGGCTCCATGGACCAGTCTGTAAATCTCTATTCCAGAAGCCTCTCCGCAGAGGAAGGTACGGTATTCCAAGGCTTCAGGATGGAGGAGTAGAAGCAGATCCTCAAGCACAACACTGGTACCGGCCCATAGCTCGCAAGAATCGACTGAATCAGCCATCCGCATCCGGTGTGCCTTGCCAGTCTTGTCAAAGTCTGGATTTACGACATGTCTTCTTAGATAATCGACGGTCAACTACGTTGTCACTCTCATCAACGGCGATGATCCCAACGATAGCGTGAATTACCACCAGCCACATTTCCAAAGAATGTAGAGTGTTCTGAACATGAACCACGCTATCACAATGACCGCATCACTTCCTCCATCCTAGTGCGAAACATCCTCATCCAGCTCGCTTCAAGCCTTAAAAATAGACCAGCCACCAAAATAGAAGCTGATAATCCCTAGTGTCCTGGAAGTTCCATCTTGCTTCAACACTCCGGCACAGCTTGAGATCGCATGGAATATCTTTGCCATGGCGACCAGGGTTGGCCTTCATATTGACCGCCCCAGTTGTTACCAACATTGCAGGATGATTACCTCTCGATTGCTGACATCTTTGATCAACAATCTCCACTTCATCGTAACCGAGCTTTGGAAACCGTGTGAGAAACTTATAGTACGAAAATCATGGCGTCGACTCCCTTCGCATAAGAGTCTACGAGAAGAGGAAGATAGGGTAACGTATGACCAGAAAGGTCGTGAATCATAGAATACACAGATCAGTGAGTTGAATTTGATGTTGAGAGTCTCCTTATCAAGATAGCAACGTCTTGGTTTATGCTAGGGACATTCGCTTTGAAATCTGCTAGCGTGATCTTCTTGCTTGCTGGTTTCCTACTCCACTAGAAACTGGACTGATAATAATGAGATAGGATAAGGTGGATATTTGGTGGAGGCGTTCGGTCATGGCTATACTAGGTGGTGTGAACTTTGGCAAAGTATTCCTTGCAAAAGCGTAGTATCAATTTGATGGGCAAGAAACATGATATCGGTGGAGTCGTTGCCAAAACCAGCCCAGGTACCCTCGAAACCCCTTTTTTATTTTGCCGATGTTCGTGTATAATGCTGGTAATATGTTGCATATCGACTCACGTCAGATTCGCTCATACCAAAACCGGCAAACTAGCTTGAGGCGCTGACGGCAGATCACAGATGCAACCGTACTCGACTCGTAAGTGTATAAATATTACGTATAGTCAATCACTGTCTGACGCTTACCAAGTCAATCCTACGACTCTAGCGAATTGTTGGTCACACTGTCAGTGTATGGAGTGAGTTCAGACCACATCACTCTCCACATCAAGATTGCTCCACTTTGCAATCAGTCACAACTGTGAGTGAATCTTCATTCTACTTCACCTCGAATTGGATCCTATGACAAACTCTATTTTAGCTCTACAAGCGCTCGTCAAAAGGCCGCTCACCTGTGAACCTTTCTGACCATCAACCAAAGTCAAGCGGATGCCGACAGCTCAAATCTCTACATCAGCAGATTATCTCACATCTGACACCTTACGCCTCGCATCAAACACCTCACATCAAAAACCTCACATCAAACACCCCACATCACTCCTAAAGTAAAGTCAAGGTTTGTAAATATCGCTTTTTGCCCGTCCATCAGCAGCATCACACTAACGAATTGCAAGTCAGACTCTTGAATACTCTGCAATACCAGTACGAGATGGCATCAGTACCTTCGAACATGATTCGCGGCGTCTGTATCTCCTGTGATTACGACGTCAAGAACCTCAAGGCTAAGAAGTACGTCGCGTGCGACATATCCGCCGATGACCCGGTCTTCAATGACTTCATGGTCACGGGAGATCCATTCTTGGACAATCCCACGCCCTCTGCCCCAATTTCACCCTTATCCGAACTCGTCGGCCTACCTTTTCGCATGCGCAAAATTCCAGCCAACCCATCGCTGCCAGGAAACGATGTCACAAATATGAAAGATCAAGATGTATGCGACCGCTTCACAAATCAAGAAGCGACGTTGTTGGTGATCGCTATGGATCCCGGTGCCGAATACTGGGGTTTGGCGCCGTCGTTCTGGCAGTCCCATGTCGGGAACGTCTTGATCACCAGCGTTGATGATTGGGCTATTACGCCTGAGCATGTAGAAGCGTTGTGCTCTTATAATTTCTACCTTCTCAACGGCCCGATGGCAATAGCCCAGGAACAAGAAGAGCAAGGGGAAGAGCAGGTACTTGAGTTCAAGAAGGTTGTTGACAAGGTGACGCCGGCGAAATTTCAGGAATACTATGGATACTACGAAAGTATCAGAGAGAAGGAGAATCGCTCCTGGGCGTCAAGTGCAAAACCCATCGTAATGACTAGCAGTGTCACTGTTTCGGGGAATTGAGGATGAGAGTCAGGAATGGTGGGCGGTGGTTTTGCTGCGGAGACATTGGAATGAGATTGAATATCTATGGGGTGCGAAGTTGATATCATGGGTAGACTAAGAGTAGCCTGAGGGTCGAGACAGGGCTTAGTTCTACCTACAGCGTGCGACAGTATCATATATGAGCAGAGAGATTATGCTGCATTGACACGGTGGGGCCTTACGGGCCAGTACTGATGACTTGGTGGGAATCCTCTACACAGAGGGTAATAAGCTGGAATGAAACACATCTTGCACAGTATTGATAACTCAAAATACGAAAGTTGATGCCATCTCAATATTTGACAATGATCGAGAATTGATTGACGACATTCTCCAATGCATCTTGGAAGCTCACGGTTATTTCGTTGTACCATTCTCCCAGCACCTGAATATCATCGATCCGTTCTGCCCTTTCCGATGTCAACAGTTTACAGCTGTGAGTGATGTCCCGAAGAAGCTCTTCGGATGATAGTTGCTATGCAGTGACTATGTAGGGAATAGGATGTAGATCAGGGGTGTATTGATCGGGTCATTGGGGGAGACGGTCGTCACCTCAACGCATTAACCCACACCGCTTCGCCGAGTTCGTTGTGATGTACTTGTGCGCGAAGAGGATCTACCAGTCATGATATGGTATTAGAGTCCTCTGTGCGACGTAGGTCTTTGATCACTGGATGAATCAGCTTTGTCAATGAGGGTTTTTCAAGAATGCATGCTGGCACAATGTGAACGTTGGGCTGACTGATTTTCTCCAGTACTAAGATGTTCAGACCTGTGGAGTACTGGAATCACTGAACTAACGAGCCGGGATCTCTAGCGTCGCAGCGTACTTTAGATCGACATTTGGTCGCCTCGGACGTGGCCGTGAGAGTGGGACTCACACGTGGCATACTATACTCCATGCGTCGACTTGTTCGTGCGCACACGATATGAGTGACGTCGTTGAAGGAGAATCCCGATGTCAATGTTCGATCCGCGCTTCTAGTGCCCTTCTAGACGGGATCTGAGCGTTCTCAGCTTTAATCTCCGACCCGGCCTTGTCGATCACGGCTGGAGCTAATGCTGATGAGCTAGATATCTTAGGCTTAGCTCAGACTATAATTCAGTGGTGCTGGGGAGTCAACAACTTCTTAGCGGCCTGACGATGCCTCTATCGTCCCAGGGAGTGTGCAGCATGTTGCGAGACAACAGGAAGACGAGAGAGTAGGCCGAAATACACGGGACTTGCCGGTATTGATTGAGAGGTACGGGATACCGGAGCCTCAGGTACAGAGCCATGAGGTAAGGCGTGTCAATGGCGCAATTACAGTTTGGGCTAACCCATGTGCCGCTATCAAATCCCGCGGAGACCGTCCGAATCGGGCAAGCTCCGAGCGGGTATAGAATAGTCTGGAAGGGGACGTGCAACATCTCCACGTGCTTACCCGCGCTTTATCTTTGGGGGCTTTTTTCCAGCTACCCCCGCAAGAATGAACGACTCAAGAGCACATCTACAGCTACAGCTACAGCAACGTTTGCAAGTGCAGATAATGACTCAGTAACTCACTCATATGAATCTCAACATATCCCAACTCTCCAGAGGCCGTCATCATGAAGCATCCCCACCGGCCCGGCCCTCCACCACAGGCCGGGGATCTGGAACAATTACAACCCATGCAGGACCAAAACGCCATGCTGGACGCATGCGAAGCCGGTGACCTGCAGAAACTGCAACGACTGTTCAAAGTCGCCGGAGTGCGACAGGGTGATCACGCCTTCGACCCTTTCTTCGGCGAGCCAGTCTCCGCCTCTGGACCGCCACCCACCTGTACCATGGTAGCCGCCGCCGTCGCCCACCGGCAACCCGTCATCGTCAACTTCCTCCTCACCACCTACCGCAGCGTCAAGCTCGACCGCGAAAGCATCATCGAAGCCGCCCTCGCGAACCCGCACCTGCCGACCCTGGAGGTCCTGCAGAAACACACGCCCTCCGTCGTCAACTATGAGTTTCCGGAATCGCACACCACCTTCCTCATGGAGGCTTGTCGGACCGGTGATCCCTTCTTGCCCTCCTGTCTGCTGAGCCTGGGCGCCAATCCCAACGAGTACGACCTCGCCGGTACCGGACCACTCCTGTACGCGGTCAAGTATCTACAGCCCTACGAAGTCATCGAGCTGATGGTCGAGCACGGCGCGACCATCACCTGTCACGTCATCCAATCCGCCATCCAGCGGCAATCGTCCGAGATCCTCAACTTCCTCCTCGAACGGGGCAACCTGGACCGGCCGAAACACGTACTGCAGCTGGCGGAAGACACGGGCAACAAGACCGTCATCGCGTTGGTGTGGGAACGGACGAAGAAGGGGGAGAAGTCGCCGCTGAAACGGCAGAAGAGGAAGGGGTCGCATCTTTTTGTGTATGAAGAGCGGGTTGCTAAAGCTAAGTGGTACAAGTTTGAGAAGTGATGTGTTGTGGCGCAGGCACGCTGGAGCGAATGGTCTTGGTCTGGTGAGCTGGGAATTATGTATTGAATTATCCGCCCCTTATCACGGTGTGCATTTGGAAGAGCCGGAAATTTCTCTTCGTACTTACATTTGATATACCAGTTCGGCGACTTTAACCGCCGAATGAGAGGATATAGTCTATTCATCTAACTAAGCAATGGCGTTGTCGACACCGCCAAGGAGCTTAAAGGTCAAGCAACGCTGCCTTTGTGAGGATCTCTACATGAAAGTCAGCTGGGAGGTTCAATACTCGCATCATCGCCAACCAGAATATCTTATCGAGTTTACAAAACTTTGAGCATGTACAAATCTTAAGTTCGAGACTGTGCTCTGATCGATCTCGCTCGCAGCATTGTTCTTTTGGCCTTCGTGACTTGAACGTCCGTTTATATCAATGATGCAAGGAAGTAACGTACCACACATAAACCACTCCATCATCTCCTCTTCCACCAACCCACCAACCTTGCGAACCACCCCGCTCCTCCCTCCCCTTCCAACAAATCCCCTCCCCCATCCCCCTCCCCTTCCAATAAATCCCCTCCCCAATCTTCTCTCATCCTCCCTTCCCTCATCCACTCCACTACACCTCCTCCACATTCTCCCTATCTCACCTACCCCATCTGAAACAATCACCACTCTTATTGCATTCGCATCGCTATACCCTACAAATCCATCCCCCTTTCCTCATTCTTGCTATTATAAGTATTGAAGCGCTCCTTTGTGTTGGGTTTGGGTTTGGTGTATTAGGTGTGTGAGGGGGGTGATGGGGGTGGTGGGGGTGATGGGGGGGTTTGAGGGGTTTGATGGTGGGAGTGGGAGTGTGGTTGGTGGGAGGTGGGAGGTGGGAGGTGGGTGTTTTGGTAGGGTAGTGCGTAGCAGCTCCTTACTCTACACTATCTTTTATACATGTTCCTATTTCAATTTATGAAACCCAGCTACTCGCTCCAAGTCCTGACCATAGAGGTATTCCATTCGAGCTTTACATATTGACAGATATCAAAGGGTATTGTAAAGGGCGGAGTAATCTCGGGGATACAAGAATGCAATAGACCCGGCTTATAGGATTATTACATTTGATCCTTGGATAGGGGATGTAAGAGTTTCCTCCTTTTCTTCTTGCAGCTTCCTTCTCTTAATTCTTCCTGATCTTTTGATTTGAAAGTCATGGTTAATAGTACTTTTGAATGTTAAATTTGATAGGGTTGCATGATTATCATCATCATCATCATCAGATCTTTACCTTGCGGTATGGGATGGGATGGGATGGTGAACGAAAGATATACGCGGCGCTTCCATCTTCTCATTCATCTACTCTTTGCATGAACAATCAAGCGTGGAACAAATTAAAAGTAACACGAACCTAATAATGATAGATACAAGAATGCCACCACTGCAAAAGATTTCTACTTGACCCGGAAGCTAGCTTACTGGATTGTGTCTATCCCTAACGCAAACAAGCCGTCTACCCAGTGGGGCTGAGCAGGCCCTTTCATCCAAGAACGACCGAAGGAACAAGTATCAATGGTTGTGGAGGCGTGACAACTAGGGAAACGTCTGTTCGCGTCGTCTCGGGGTTGTAATACTGTTGCGTCTGTTATACGATGTATTACAACCAAATTCCACAACACGGAAGAAATGTGGACGAATACTTACTTGAGCTCCTGGAACACTGCAGATGAATCTGCTTTGTTTGGAGAGTAGCAAAGCGAAGTCGTCTGTATCGCATGTCCGGATCGTTGCCGAGGCACAGATGGAACGACTGCCATATTTGCCAGGAGATGGGATACTAGAACAATAACGGGCTTGCCAAAATTCTCCTGCTTCGTTGACGGCCGGCAGACGCGTTGCTGTCGGTAGAGTTAGCTACACGGCAGGCAGTGCTGCGAATAGTAATAGATGCGTCTTGTACCTGATCACATGTTAGATGATGTTCAGTCAAGCGCATACGACGACCTTGTGGCGTATTATGGTGGTTTCCTTTGTGTGAGCCCCTGTCTTATGTTAAGTATCATGGAAGGGACCGATGATAGTGGAGCAAGAACATCATGGGATTTTGTCCGTTATTCCTGTGACGGTATCCACTGTAAGATAAGCTGGAAGCAACCGAGCAGCATGCACTGTTGAGCTGAAGATGCTTGAGGAAACGGTCGTTATCATCTGTATTAGGGGATACGTCCAAGTTCGGAAAGACTAAGGGCGGTAGCACGAGTGGCTATGACACCACAGATCATAGCAGTTATCATTGTAAAGATGAATAGTCCGTCACCCATTGCGAAAATGAGACATCAATGGCGATGATATGTACTTGAATGTACGGGCTCAGCAGATTTCGCAAGGGATTGATAATCCAGACATTTGATCACCGTGCTGAATTATGGATGCGCATTGACGGAAAAATTGTGCATAGATTTGAGCTAACCGTACCATCTTGATCGCGTTGCAGACTCCATCGTCAGTATTCAAAGGGGTAAGGGTTCTTGAAATCCTGTAATGCCACTACTGAAAAGAGAGCTTCTTATCCAACATATATCGTAATTTTTCTTCGGCATGAAATATCAGACATCATTCTGACTCTAGAAAATATATCACAGCATCAGCATTACTTTTCGGATAGTTGGGGTCTTGCAGAGTGATTCAATTGATGCTCGTGTAGTATGTTTAGGGCCCAAGTCCACGCGATGACTGCGAAGGCATCAAGCACGGAGATGACATATTCTAGGTTGATTGACTCAGCAATTGTTCCAAGCTTTGGTGCTTCCTCCATTGAATATCTTGGCCTTTGAATCTCAAAAAATTTATGGATGTGGCGCGATCTTGCAGCATAGCAGCCTGCTCGTTTCCGGCTGGATTGTTCTCGCGACTCTCAATCAAGGGCCATGGCACGGCGAGTGGAGAACGTAACGCTTCGATCCGGGCAAGTTTGCTTTCAATATGTTGCAACCACTGCTACATGAGCGTAGACTGCTGAGGGTTCTCATGTTGGAGGACTAGTCACAATTCCAACGTTGCATGAGCAGAGTGGTGTGGTTTCGTCAAATAGCTTCCTAAGAAGGTTCGCTTGTTCAATATATCACTACTACACGGGGCTAAGATACCATAGTTAAAGTGTCAGCGCTACTTACTTAATCTTATAAGGCGTTAATTTCAATATTTCTAGCGCGAGGTAGCTAGGCGTATTAAAACTCTATTAATAGTAACTTTGAAATATTATAATAGAATAAGGATTAGTATTCCTAATAACCTTATAATTATTAAGATATATATTATAAATTTAAGTTAAGAAGGTAAAATAGTCTAGTTTATAAAGATATTAGCTAGATACTAGTAGCTTATAAAGTATTAAAGCTCTTCTACTAAAATTAAGTAGTAAGGCCTTAATAATATATAACCCTTATTATAACCTAGAAATATTAATAATAGATATTTAAATAATACTATAAGATATCTTATATCTATAATTTATAGAGTTTTACCCCTAGCTTATAATACTATTATCTTATTATAAGAAATACTATTTTTATATAATAGAGAATACTACCTTTTATAATAAATAAGGTAAAGAGATATTATAAGCCTTCTTATATAATTATATATACTAGCTAGATATTATATAAGTCTACTAGATAAGAGTATTTTACCTTAAGTTAATAGTTCTAACTAAGAATAATATATCTTAGATCTAATAATATAAGAGATATAAGTATATTAGTATAAAGGTTATAAAAGTTATAGTATATACTACTAATATTAATTATAAGGCTACTAATTACTTATAAAAGTATAAGAAATAGGAATTATATAAGAGTTATATATTAGGGAAAATTACTTAAAAACTTTTATAAATACTAATACTTAGAGTTACTATCCCTAGCTAATATTAGTATATTAACTTAGTATTAGTAAGTTATATAACTACCTTTAAGGGGTATACTAATATAATAGTATTTATATATAAGGTAATAGAATTTACTTAAATAGACTATATAAATAGTAGGATAGAATTACTATAAAAACTTAAGTTCTAAATAAAATATTAGAAAAACTAGGGGTATAAAATAGCCTTTATTTAAAGTAATAATAAACTAGTTTAAAGCTATAAATATTATTAAATCTTCTAGGAATATAAGATATTTATTACTCTATTAATACTATATAACCCTTATTAGAATAGGATTACTAAATAGAAGAACTAAATATTATTTAGTAAAGTTAGAATATTTCTTATTAATACTAGACTATTATAAGAGTTTTAGAGTAAGGCTATCTATTATATTAATTAAATTAAAAACCTTATACCTAGTAAGGATAGAAAGTCTTCTTTTAAGAAATAGTATAGCTATAAGCCTTAATTAATATACTTAAAGCTATTTAGATATTAATACTACTCGTTTAATATATTACTAAATAATAAGAAATAAGATAATAAGGCTATTAAATACTACTTCCTTAGTTATAATAGTAAGAATATCTACTATATATAAGATATTAAGAGATAGTATATTACTTAATTAGTATATATAGTATTTAATAAGAGGGCTACTATACTATTAATAAATAATAATAAGCTTCTAATAAAAGGAGACTTAGATAATAATAATATAGTAGACCTTCTAAGCTAGCTTTAAGTAGATTAAGTAGATAATAGTTATTAGGTCTTAGAAGAAGTAACTACCCCTAATTAATAGGGTATTAAGAGAGTATTAAATAATACTAAAAATACTAATAATACTAGTAATAAAATAGTAATAACTAATCTATTTAACTAATTAATAATAGGCCTAATTAATAATATAAGTAGGTTAAATAACTTAAATAAGTAAGAGATAAATAATTTACTTTAAATTAAATTAGAATAAGTTTATTTTAATTATTACTATATAGCTAGTAGCTTATAATATAAAGAATAGAAGCTTTTTATAAGTATATCTTAGGCTTATAAGAAGCTTCTATTAGTAAACTAGGAATATAGAATAATATAGAAAAATGCGGAAAATACGTATATAATAGGCGCGCTTATATATTAGCCCTAGGGCTAGGAATAATACTATAAGTTACTAAATACGTATTTAGCGTATTTAGTAACTTTTAGAAAATACTAGGTAATAGGACTAATAGGGGATAAGTCCTACTAATTAGTTATAATATAACTATATTAGGCTAGTACTAAATAGGTAATTATAATAAGGTACTAAGTCTTATTAATAACTAATAGTACTAATACTTAGTAGAAGAATTAATCGCAGGCGTAATGTAGGTTTAAGAAACGGGGCTAGGCTAGGGGGGGTACTCTACGCGTATATAAATTACGTGAATCGACTGTATTTAAAGCTTATATTACGCTAGTATTAATAATATAGCTACTATAACTCTAGTAAGCTTCCTATTTCTTTCTAGCGCTAGAGGAAAATCACGGCTTTAAGGCCTTAAATCCGGATTTTCTATATATAGGACTTTTAGGCTAGAATAAAAAAAACCTAAAATTTTCCTATTTATTACTAGTATTTACCCTAGAAAATACGCTTTTAATAGATTTTCTAGCTTTAAATTTTCTATACTAGTTTCTAGTTTACTAATATCTCTTCTTTATAACCTTTTATTACTTTATTATATTATTAATTATAGTTATAATATATAGTAGTAGAAGTAAAGTATTCTATTATACCTTTATTAAACCTTCTTCTCTAATAAAAAGGATAAGAGAATTAATACTTAATCTAAATTTACTTTAATATATAGTAAGACGAGTCTTAATATTAGGATATAATATAAGGAGAGGAATTATAAGTAGTAATAATAGTAGAGGTAGTAGGTTAAGGAGTAGAAGAAGGATACTTATATAAAGGTTAAGGAGCCTAGTAGGGGGGAAGGAACTTAAAGATAAAGGAATATATATTAGAAGAATATTAATAAAGGCCTTAAAAGTTATAATAGCTATATAAGACGCGTTAAAGGGAGGAATAATATATAAAATAAGATAAATAATAGGGGTAAGGCTTAAATATATAAAAGAGTTTATTATAAAGGTAGATTAATAACTTAAAGAGGTATATAAATTTAAGAAAGTAGTAGAAGAGTAATTCTAAGGAGAGAAGATATAAGGGATTAGAAGGAGCTAGGTATAAATAATTAGCTAGAGCTTAATAAATATAAAAATAGGTAATATAAACTCTAAAGGGATATTTATTATAATAATAATAAGTAATATTATAAAAAAGGGATTTAAAGTAATAAATAATAAAAAGGCTAGGACCTTAATAATTTAAATTAAAGATAGAATTAAGAGAGAAATAATAAGGGCGCTTATTAAAGAATAATTAATTAAGAGGTTTAAAATAATTATATTCCTAAGGATATAAAAGATTATAATAGTAAAGTACTTAATTAGAAGTAACTTAATACTATTTATAATAAAGATAGAGGTAAGAGAGGAGTTAAAGGAGAATAATAATTAAGTAAAAAAGGTATATAAATTAATAAAGATATTAAGATAAACCTTCTTAATTATAATATATAAAGTATTAAAAAAGGTAGTAAATATATTAAAATAAAAGGAAGTAAAGGAAGTAATTATTTAATAGAATAATAAGAAACTCTTAGATTTAAAGATTATAAAGATAGCTTAATTATAAATAGTTATATAAAAGAGGAGAGAGGGAGAGGTAGAAAAAAAGAGAGCCTTACTACTATTAAAGCTCTTTATATTAGAGATAGTAGATAAAATAATTAAAAAGGGCTTAATAAAAGGATATAACCTCTTAAAATATAAGAGGTAAGAGAGGAATAAAGTTATAATATAATACTTTAATTATTAATAATATAAATATATAATAAGATATTATAAGAGCTTAATATAATATAAAATCTATATTAATAAATATAACTTAAGGGAATATAAAGTAAAAGAAGGGGAGATTAAAAAATATAATAATTATAAAAAGAATAATTATATAATTTAAAAGTAAGAGTATATAATTAAAGTAAAGGAGTTAAATAAGCTTTATTAAAAGATACTAAAAAATAAGAAAAAAATATATAAAGGCTTTATAAGAGGAAATAAAAAATAAAATACTTAAAAGTAGCTTTAAAGAGAGTAGGTAATAATAGTAGTAAAGAAGAAGAAGAAGCTTATATTAGAATTTAAAGATATTAATAAGGTTATAATATAAATAAGTTTTTAAAGGGATATAAGGAAAAGGGGAATTATATTACTATTAATAATAATATTATAAAATAAGTTAAAAAGGCTAATTACCCTTTAAGTAATAAAAATAGGCTAATAAATATTAAAAGAAATACTAGTATAAAAGGCCCTAATTATTAAGGGAGTAAAGGTTATAAGGGATATTTAATAAAAATCTTTATAAAGGTATAAAAGATAATAAAACTATTATAATATAATATATAAAAGGAGTAGATTATAATAATAATAATACTACTAAAAGATAAAGAGGTATAATAGATAAATATCTTAACTATTTAAGAGTTATTATATATAAAGAAAATAGGTTTAATATATAACTTAAGTAAAGGAGTATTCTACTTAATATATAAGGTAGGGAGGGATATAAAGATATATTTCTTTATAAATAAATATTAAAATATTAATAAATAGGGAGTTAAATTTATATTAAAGGACTTATACTCCCTAGAAATATAAATTATAAGGAAGGAAGGGGGAGTATTAATATACCTTTAGATATATAATATATATAACCCTAGCCTAGAGTTTAAGACCTTAATAAATAGCCTCTTTATATTATTAGGGGTAAAGAAGTAGTTAAGTTAGCTTAAGGAATATATATTAATAAGAGACTTTAACCTCGATTACTTAAATTAGAATAATAGGGGTAGATATATATATTATAAAGTAGTAGATATATTAATAAATATTATAAAAAAAAGGGAAATAAAATTTACCCTATTAAAGGATATAATAACTTAAAGAGTAAAGAAAGTAAAAAGTATTATTAATCTAAACTTTTATTATAAGTCTAATTATATCTTAATATATATTAAAGTTAGCTTTAAAGTAGAGGTAGTAGTCTTATAATTATAAAGGGTATAAAAGATAATAAACTTAAAGGAGATAAAAAAGTAAATAAATACCTTTTAATACTTATTATTAAAAGGGGAGTTAATAATTAAGGGGTAGATAGATAGCTACCTAACTAAAATACTTTAAGGCTTAATAGAAATTATAGAAAAAGAGGTATTAAAAGTAAAACCCTCTTTAAAAGTAAAGTCCTTTTAAAACTTAAATTATATAAAGGTTATAAAGATAGTATTAAAGCTTAGGGTAAAGTATAATTATAAAAGAAGCTAGAGGAATCTTAAGATATAATAAAAGGCTTAGAAGATTAAAGAGAAGGTATTAAAGAAAGTAAAGGTACTTTACTTTAAAGAGGTAATATATAAGGTATTCTAAATATTTAATAGACTTTAAAAGCTAGATAAATAGGGTTAAAAGAGAAGTATACTACTTTAAGATATCTTAAAGTTCCCTACTTTTAAGAAAGATAGAGAAGTATTATAACTAACTAAATAGGTTCTACGTTATATACGCTTAGTATACGTCACGTCCTTATATTAACCTGTAAGGGGAAATAATATACTAGGCTTACTAGTCTCCTTAAGCGTTTTCTTAGATCCCCCGTAGAATAATTCTTAGATTTCTTAAGAATTAGTTTTATTATAAAAATAGACTAATTTTATATTACTATATAACCCCTATAATTTATAATTATAATAATTCTAATTCTTCTACCTATTTAAGGGTAGTAATCTATTATTAGTTATAGTAAATATAACTTACTCTAGTAGTATTATAAGTAATACGCTGTTATAGTATAATTAAGATAAAAGCGGTTTATTAAATACTATTAATAATAATCTTAGCTTATAAGAAAGCTATATTAAGGGAATAAATAAACCTAATAATGCTAAAAATACCCTTAAGAGAGATTTAGAAAATTATAAAGGAAGTATTCCCCTTATAATAGAACGCCTTATATAGATAAGGCGTAAGTAAGAAGAGTTACTATAAATTTAATAACTTAAAGAAGTTAAAGTAGATATTACTACCTTAGAATTAAGGGAATAGATTTCTCTTTATAATAATAGTAGTATAAGTTAGAAGTATATATATAGTAAAGTTAAGGAGTACTTAAGTCCCTTTTAAAGTATATTAAAGCTAACCCTTATTCCTAATTATTATAATAAGAATATCTATAAATACTAAGACTAGATATAATAATATAATATATCTTTTTTATAGACCCTATTTAACTTTACTATATAGATATTATATATTCTATTTATAATACTAGCGTTTAAGGGTAACTTAGAATAACTTTAAGCTACTTATTTATATTCTTATCTATTAAAAATATTAAGTTAGAAGGATTTTATAAACTTTTTATTAAATTATATTAAGGATCTTATAAATAGGGAGTTAAGTATATATTAATACCTAATATAAGTAATTTATAAGTTTAAAATATACTTAATATCTTTAAAAGCCTAACTTCCTAAAAAAGTTAAAAGCGAGCGGGTAATAAATTTATATACTAAGCTTATTAAAGAGCTTTAAATTACCTTTATAAATTAGGGGTCCCTACCTAATATAAGAGATAAACTCCTATTATTAGTAGTACGCCTTAAGGCTAATATTAATAAGACTAGAGGCCTTAGTAAGAAAAGCTTGTAAAATATACTATATAAGTACGCGGATCGCGATAAAGGTAAAAATCTATAAATAAATAGGGATAATATTATAAGAGGTTAAGGAATAGGTAATTATAGTAGTAAGAGTAGTTATAATAAGTCTAAATTACGCGACTTATTAGATATTACTTATTAGAATTATAATAAGAAGGGCTACTATATTATAAGTTATTCTAACCCGCTAAAATAAGGCGGATTCTAATAAAAAGGAAGACGCTTAAACCTTATTATAATAGGTATATAGGGCTAATATATAAATAAGGAGTAGGGAAAAGGCTAGACTCTATTAGAGATCTAAATTATTAGAGGAGAGGTTATAAGGAGTAGAGGTTAAACCTTTAATACTATATTAATATAAAGTTAAGATAACGCTAAAGTATAAGCCTCTTAAGTATAAGGGATATCTTAATTATAGTTCCTAGCTAAATATTATCTTATAAGCTTATATTATTAAAGCGAGTTTAAAATATATTAAAGATACTAAATTACTACGTCTAAGCTTTATAAATAATAAGCCTATCTTTTATTATAATATATATAATATAATATACTAAACTATTAATAATTAAGGTTCTTCCTATTAATATACCTATATCTTTTATATAATAGATAAGGTAGGACTACTACTAGTTATTAATAGACTTATATAGTATATAATAGGTATTAAGGTTAATATAAGTATAAGGAAGTAGTATTTTAGAATTAATAAGTTATTATTTTAACTAAATAATTTATAGTAGTTTATAAAATTCTTAAAGATATAGCCTACTATCTATATACTTCTTATTTCTAATATTATTAATCTAGAACCTATATAATTAAGATTTAGAGTAGTAGGTATAAGTAATCTAGATAAAGAACACGTAGTTAATTTATATATATTACCTCTAGAGTTTAGTAAGTTCTTAGACGTATTCTTAGTTAAAGAAGCTAGATATCTACTATCTTATTAAGGAAGTAATTATACTATTAATATAACTAGTAACCCGCTTTATAAACCCTTATATAACCTATTAAATATAAAGTTAGTAGAATTAAGACGCTATCTAAATAAAGCCTTAATAAAAGGATAGATTAGGTACTTTAAGAGTCCCGCGGGATTACCTATCCTATTTATCTTAAAGAAGGATAGAGGCCTACGTCTATATATTAACTACTATAAGTTAAATAAGGTAACTATTAAGAATAGATACCCTCTACCCCTAATTAATAAAACGTTAGATCGCTTAAATAGAGTAAAGGTCTTTATAAAACTTAATCTTAAAGATATATATTATTATATTTATATCTAAAAAGGAGATAAGTAGAAGATTATATTTTATATATAATATAGTTATTTTAAGTATTTAATAATACTATTTAGTCTTATAAATACTCTAGTAACCTTTTAAGCTTATATTAATAAGTCCTTAATAGGGTTACTAGTTAAATTCTATATTATTTATCTTAATAATATTCTTATCTATTTAGAATCGCGTATAAAGTATAAGGATTATATATATAAAGTACTTAAGTAGCTTTAGTAGTATAAATTATTTACTAACTTAAAGAAATATTAGTTCTTTATAATTAAAGTAGAGTTCTTAGGATTTATTATATTAATTAAAGGCGTAATAATAGATTAGTATAAGGTAGATACTATCTAGTTATAACTTAGGCTAAAGCTTATAACCCTCTAGTAATAAAGGCGAACTTACTATAATATATAATATATATATAAGGTAGTTATAGATACTAGTACTAGTTATAAGATTAGTAGTACTAGGAATTATTAATATAGCTATTAGAATAATAGTTTTAGATAAAGTATATCTATTAAGGCGTAGGGACCTTTAACTTAAAATTATAAGGAGTATAAGTAAGATACTACTTTAATATACTTATAATATAGCTAAGAAATAGCTTAACCCTATTACTAGAACTATTAATTATAAATAACTTATTCTACGTTTTCTAGTTAGTATAATAGTAGAGAATAAAATAGTATATACTATAACTTTAAAGTCTATAATTAAATTAATTAAAGTACTTTAATAAGAAGATATTTTTATTAGCTAGTAATATATAAGTAAAATAATAGATAAATAAGTTAAGAGAGCTAGTTAATAGATATTTAATAGTTAAGGTTTACTTAAGTATAATAAAAAATTATATATTCTTAAAGACTTATTAGTTTATAAAGAGCTATTAAAGCGCTATTATAATAACCCCTTAATAGAGTATTTTAGGCTTAATAAGACGCTTAGTCTCCTTTATTAAAAGTATACCTAGATAGGTATAAAGGTAGATATTAAAGAATATATTAATTCTTATAATATTTATTAAAGAGTTAAGGTAAAATAATATTAACTATATAATAACTTAACTACGCTTCCTAAGCTAACTAGGCTATAAAGGTTAATTATAATAGATTTTATTATAGATCTTCCCTTATATAAATAGTATAGAGGTATTTATAATACTATCCTTATAATTATTAATAGGTATATAAAGATACTTTACTACCTTCTTATATAGAAGGATTATTAGATATCTTATTTAAGGAAGTCTTCCTAAAGTATAATATACCTAATAATATTATATTAGATTAAAGGAGTCTATTTATAAGCGCTTATTAGTCTAACTTATACTACTATTTAAAGTTAAATTATAAGCTAAGTATAGCCTTCTATTTATAAACTAATAGTTAAATAGAGTATTAGAATTAGATATTAGAATATTATTTAAGAACTTATTATAGTAATAGATAAGATAATTAAATAGGGTTATTACCCCTAGTTAAATTTATATATTATAGTATAAAGAATATAATAATAGGTTATAATCCTTTTAAGCTTTATTATAACTATTAGCTTAAGATTCTTATATATTCTAGGGATAGAAGTTATTAAGAGGAGGTACTAGATATAAGATAATATATCTAAAAACTTTATAAATTATATAAAGACCTATTAAGTTAATAGTAAGATATATTAGAAATATAAGTAAAGTTTTATAATAGGAAGTATAAGCTAATATCTTTTAATTAAGGAGACTTAGTTATACTAAATATAAAGAACTTAAAGTAAAAGTAATTAAGTAGGAAGCTATTTTATAAGCTTATTAGTCTATTCTATATCTTTAGACCTATTAATAAATAGGCGTATTACCTAGTATTACTATTAATATATATAATCTACCCTATTTTTTATATTTCTCTTTTAGAGCCGTATACGCGTAGGTAAGGTAATACCTTTATACTTAAGCTACTACCTCTAGAACTTATTAATAATAATAAGTAGTAGGAGTTAAAAGAGATTTTAGATAAGAAGATAAGGAAGGGTAAACTCTAGTATCTTATTAAGTAGAAGGGATATCCTCCCTAATATAATTAATAGGTTCTAGAAGAAAATCTAGAAGATATATAAGAAATATATAAAGACTTTAATAAGAAGTAAAAGTACTATTATTAAAAGTAGGAGTTATAAATATAAAGATAGAATTAATAAAGGTAAAAAAGGATATTTAATTAGTTATTTAAAAGTAAGTATAAAGAGTATTAATCTCTTTTATCTTACTTATTAAGAGTAGGTAAAACGCCTTAGAGGCGCTAGTATATAAGGATAACTTAGGAAAGAAATAAAAAACTATCTAATTAAATTAGAAGAAGGGAACCTAGCGCTAAGTAGTTAAAGCTTACTTAGCTACTTATATAAGTATAAGTAATATAATATTAATACGCTAGGTACTTACTCCTTATTATTTATATCTATCTTATCCTCTAAGCTAGAAGCTAAGGGCTTAAGGCCTACTTAAAGATATATAAGTAATAATTATAATAAGTAATAAATATAATAAAAGCGTAGGGGAGTATACCTTAACTTACTTAATATTATAAATACTTATAAGAGTTTTATTAATATATTCTATTATTTAAAGAATTATAGTTTATACTTTTAATATACTTATTAGTTTCTTTTTACTACTAAGACGTACTATAATATAGCTATAAGAAGCTAGCTTAGAGTAGATAGTAATTATAATATTTATAAGGGTAACGCCCGCTACTTAAAGCTTTAATTTATCCTCTAGAGTATCTAGATAATCTACGTTATTAATTAATTAATAGAGCTTAATTACTTTATTATAAACTAGGATTATATTATTAGGAATCTAGAAGTTAAGTAATTAGTATATATTATAACTATAAAAGTAACTTAAAAATATAAGGAAAACCTACTAGTTTATAAAAATAATAGTTATACTACTTAAGTATTATTTTCTTTCTATTAGTAATTATAAATATAGTATTACTTATACTATTAGTATATATACTAAGTATAATATAACTATAAATACTTATACTTTATAAGTCCTTTATTAATATAATAAATATATCTCTTATATATATTTTATTTTAGACGAGGAGCTCCCTAGGAATATATAGCTAGGGAAGCGGGGGTAAGAATAATATATTACTTCGTATTAGTTATATAGTTAAAATATACCTAAGTACTTATATTTATAAAAGAGGGCGTTAAGTACCTAGAAGAATATTAATAATAGTTATAAAAGAGAAAGTACTAAGGAAAATTTCAGGTATTATAATAATAATACTAAGGCGCTAAGATTATATTAGTATAGCTATTATTATTATTTATATAGATTTATTATATATAATATATATACCTTAGATTCTAATATCTACTTATAATAGATAGCTACGTTATAATATAAAGTTATAAGTACTATATATTATAATTATAATATAGATTAATCTTACTTTATTAAGTTCTTTTCCTTATATCTTATACTAGGTTTAAAGGTTTTTATTAAACTTAATTAAATAGGCTATTTATATTAAACTCGAGGATAAGTTTCTTTAAAGGAGGAGGTAATTATTATAACTAATTAAATAGGTTCTACGTCGTATATACTTAGTATACGTCACGTCTTTATATTAACTTATAAGGGGAAATAATATATTAGGCTTACTAGTCTCCTTAAGGGGTTTATTAGATCCCCCGTAGAATAATTCTTAGATTTCTTAAGAATTAGTCTTACTATAAAAATGGACTGATTTTATATTACTATATAACCCCTATAATTTATAATTATAATAAGAAGGTCTTAAAGTAAAGTTATTTTAAAAAAAGGTAGAAGTCCTTTAAAAGACCTTCTTCCCCCTACCTTTAAAGGTAGATTTAAGTAATATCTAGGAGTTTTAATATAAGATACCCCTAATAATAAATATAAGAGTTATTAAAGAGGAGGTTAATAAGGTAATTAATAAGTTAAAATAAGATAAAGTATTAAAGATAAATAGGATCTTAAATAGATTTTTAAAGATAATAAAAAGGGAGTTATTACTTAGTTTTATATATTTATTTTAAATATACTTAAGGGTTAGATATTACTTAATAAAATTTAAGAAGGCTAATATAATTATCTTAAAAAAGTTAAAGAGAGAGGATTACTTAGAGTTAAAGTTATACTATCTAATTACCCTACTTAATACTTTAAAGAAGCTAAATAACCTTATAAAGGAATATAAGCTACTACCCTTATAATAAATAGGAGTAAAGAAGGGAAGGTTAATAATAATATCCTTTAAGATAATAGTAGAAGTAATATATATAATATAAAATTATAATAAATCTAATATAATAAGTATATTATTATTAAATATTATAAAGGCCTTTAATAATATCTCTTATAAAAAGTTACTTTATAACTTAAAGAAGAAAGGGGTTTTAACTCTTATTATAAGATAGGTATAAAGCTTTTTAATAAAAAGAGCTATAATAATTATATTAAGCTAGGAGATAAATAGAATAGAAATAGTAGAAACTAGGATCTTTTAAGAATTCTTAATATTAATATTAATATTTTTATTTTTAACTCCCTACTTATAAAAGAATATATAAGGATAAAACTTTAAATATAAATTAAGGGCTTTATTAATAATATTTACCTAATAATATATAATAAAAGTATTAAAGAGAATTATAAGATCTTAATAAAAGTATATAAGATATATCTTTATTAGGTAAATATATATAAAGTAACCTTTACTCTTTATAAGTATAAGCTAGTCTACTTATTAAAGAGCTTAAAGAGGTTTAATATAAAGGTAATAATAGACTTTAAGGTAATAGTAGTATACTTTAAAGTATTAATATAAGTCTTTAAATTTTATATTAATAATAAATTAAGGTAGGGCTTATATATTAATAAGGTAAGGTTAAAGATAGAAATATAAAAGCTAGCCCTATTAATTATTATTAACTTAATATAAGGTATTATACTTAATAAGGTAAGATAGATATATAATACTATAATTTAATTAATAATAACTTATATAATAGAGATATAATATAATTTAAAGAGGATATTAGAGGTAAAGAAGGTAAATATTATAATACTAAAAATTATATAAAATAAGTATTTAAGGATAGTACTTAAGGCCTTTAAGGTAATTAATATATAAGTATTAAAGGTAGAGTTAAGAGTCTTATTAATAAAGATAAGCCTTAACTAATTAATTTTATAAATATTAATAATATAAGGGATCTACTTATTAATTAAAGAAGGGAATATAAGGATCTATTATAAATTAAAAGAGAAGAGGGGGAAGAGAGAGGAGGGTTATAAAGACTCTAATAAAAGAGAAGTAGTCTTAAGTAAAGGGAGCCCTCTAAGTAGTAATAAGGGGAGGGGATATTAAAATAGTAGATTAGAGCCCTAGAAGTAAAGAAAAGGTAAAGAGGGATAACCCTACCTTTAAGGAGATTAAGAGGTAGGTAAAGAAGAAGTAGAAAGAGAGGTAATTAAGATACTAAGAGGATATTCCTAACTATATAAAGATAATAGTATAAAAAGGGGAGGTTTAAGAAATAAAAGTTAACTTTTATATAAGGCTTTTTAAGGCTAAGAGCTTTATAAATATTTAATTATATATAAAGAAGATAAAACTACGCGCCTTCTTATATAAGAGGAGGGTACCTAGGGTTAATAATACTAGTTATAAATATAGATAGAGGTATTAAGATATTAAGTATATACTTATATTCTACCCTAATTATATAAAGGGAAGGAGGTAGATACTTTAAAAGGCGGGGTTAAGAGACTTCTACTAGATAGTATTAACTTTAAAAGGATTAAAAGTAGTAACTAAGTAAATAATTTAATAAAGTATACTTAGCTAGTTTATATTAATAAAGAAATAACTCTTTAAGGTAGTATACTAGTAGATAGGCTCTAATTAGAAGGTAAAGGGGTAGGTAACCCTAATATAAAAAGAGAATAAGATAATATAAAAAATATAAAAAAGGATAGTATATAATATCTAAAGATCTAGAAGTATAATAATAAGTAGAGTAAGGGATAAGGTTTTCTTTTATAAATTATAATTTCCTTTAATAAGTTAGATATAAACTACTCTTATTAACTCTAAGTAGCTAGATAATAGAGTATAAAATATAAATATAAATATAAAATAAAGGATAATTCTATATAGTAAATTATTATTTTAAGAAAGCTACTATATTTATAAGGTACTATTTATAGTAGCCTCCTTTAGTATCTACCTCCTTAATAGAGACCTTAATTAATTAACTACTAAAGTCGACTTTACTAATACTAATACTAATAAAGTCTATTCTATCCTTAGTAGGTATAAGTATAACTTTAGTAGAAGAGGCTATTTATAATTACTTAATAGGACTAGAACTTCTTAATCTACTAGAGCCTTTAAATATAGTAGATAATAGGGGAAATAATAATAGTAATAATAATAGCTAGGCTAGTTAGACGAGTTTACCTATTAGAGGCTTTATACCTAAATAGTTTAGTATAATATCTACTTTTTTCTAGAGTATAAATACTAGGGTAGGGGGTTATTAGACTTATTAGCTTATAATAGTTATTACTCTAGCTCTTATAATTAATACCTCTTAGTTTAAGCCTTATAATATTAGGTATTTTAATCTAGATTCTAATATACCCCTAATTAAAATTAAAGATAGTTATAATATCTATTATAATATTTTTAGCTTTACTAATAGAGTTAAAGTAAAAGTTACTACTATAAATCTAACTCTTAAATAGTTAAATTTAGACTTATATCTACTTAGAAAAGCTAATAATTAGTTTACTAACTAATTATTATATACTATACGTATTAGGCTATAAAATAAGTCTACTAGTATTACTAAATAGTATATAGCTTTATAAGAATATTTTTAGGACTCTCCTAATAAGTTACTTAGTCTACTAGAAAATATCTACTATATAGTAAAGGATACTTAAAACTAATAGGATCGAGCTAATTATATCTCTAGTATTATCTTAAATAGTAAAAATACTAATATTACTTATATAAAGGAAGTCTAAGTCCTCCTAGTATTTAAATATATAGATAGATAATTATATTAGAATCTATTATTACTAACTAAGAAATTAATAAATAAGGGCCTTCTTAAAGAACTTAGATATAGGAAGGATATTTAGTTTAATATTTATAAAAAGAAGGGCCTTATTAAGAAAGGCTTTAAGATAAAGTAGAATAATTATTATAATAATTAATAAGATCCTTAATAAAATTAATATACTTCTTATTTAAATAATCCTCCTTATTAATTTAGTAGTAATAGTTTTAATTATAGTAGTAGGGCTTCTAAGCTAAACTATAATAATTTAAATCTAGTTACTTAACTATTTATACTATTTATACTATATAGAAACTATTAAGGTAGTTTTAATAATAATCCTTAATAGGTATAAATTACTAGTCTTTAATAACCCCTATAAATTAGTAATAGAAACGCGTTACCTACGTAGATTTAATACTAGAACTATAAACTAGGTTAAAGCTATCTACTAAACGCTTTAAATAGTAATCGCTTATATAAGCTATATAATTAGGCGTAGTAATAGCTTTATATATATTAGGCTACTATTAATAATAGGAATCCTTAGGAAGAGTTATATAATAAGTAGGTAACTTATAATACTTATAAAGATAAGTATTACTAGTTTATAAATTAGATTAACCCTAGTCTAAGTTAACTAGATAATTCTTAAGAATATAGTTAGGATTCTAAGAGTTATAAAGGTAATAATATAGTTAAAACCTATTTCCTATTAACTTAGCTATCTAATAAAGACTTTACTTACTTTACTTATAAGAAATATTATAGGATATTCCTATCTAATACTACCTTATATAATTATATCTATTATAATAACTACTATAAAATAAGGGTCTTAATAGCTACTATATTATTATCTAAAATAGCTAAACTAGGTAGTACCTACTAAAGCCTTCTATAGACTATTATTTAGAGTACTTCTAAATAGACTACTTTAAGAGGATATACCTTTAAAGGCTATTATTTTATTACTACTTAAATTAGATTTACCCTAGACCTTAGCTATCCTTTATATAAGCTTTATATAGATATAAGTTATATTATAAGCTTAATAGATAGAAAGTTTCTATTATAATACTTATAAAGATAAGAGGTATTAGTAGTAAGAAGTATAATACTAATAAATATACTAAGCTACTAATATATACCCTTAGGGGTAATAGTACTACTTTTATTAAGAGAGAATTATATATTATTAATAACCTCTTAGTAAAGATATTAATTAGAGTTAATATCCTTAAATCTAAAGGTATTATTATTAACCTTAAGAGGAATTTAATAATAATATAGTTTTCTTAAAACCTTAAAGTCCCTATTAAAGTCTCTAGTAAAGGAACTTATATTAATACTATAATATTTAATTAGGCTAATATTATTATTAACTCTTACTCTAATAAATAAGTTTAATTTATAAGTCCTTATTATTAGTCTCTTATTCTTCTAAAGGATTAAGACTTAATCTTTAAGTTAGATAAGCTAGAAGACTTCTATATCTATACCTATATTATTAATTATAGGATATCTTATATCTTTATTAGAAATAATATTAATAATAAGATTAAGTTAGCTAAGAATATAAAACTTAGCTAGGTTACTAAGTATAATACTCCTAGCTATTTCCTTATTAAAGCCTTTTATAATAACCTTACTACTAGGCCTTCTAAGAGGGCTAAGGTAGCTAACTAGGTTAAAACTAATCTCTAATATCTTATTACTACTATTATAGTATTTATAGTAATAGTACCTACGGCCTTAGAGATAGAATCCCCTTATATATTAGGTATAATAGTCTACTATACCCCTTAAATAAAGGCCTTATTAGGAGATATTATTAATAAGTACTTAAACTTATAATAAGATATAGGGACTATAGTATATATCCTAGAGTCTTAATAGATAGATATCCCGCTTATAAATAACTAGCTAGAAATCTATAAACCTAGCTAGGCTAGGGTTTATCCCCTAGGAAAGGTAGATAAAGAAGTTATTAATAATAAATTTAATAAGCTATATAAGTAGGATAGAATAGGTAGAATAATAGTATTAACCCTATTTTTATTTCTATATTTTATTATTTAGAAGTAACTTATAGATAGTATTTATAAGGGTTATATAGTAGTAGATATTAGGGCCTTAAATAAAATTATAATACTAGATACTTATCCTATTCTATTATAAGCTAAGATATTAGCTCTATTAAAAGGTACTACTTATATTAGTACTATTAATATAGTAAGCTTCTTTTATTAATAGTTTATTAATAAGTTATATTATTATTATCTTATAGTAGTAAGTTATTAAGGCTAGGAATTATTAAATATCCCTATTATAAGATACTATAACTCCCTAGCTTATATATAATAAATAATATATAGAATTCTCTAGTATTTAAGTATTTCTATTATTAGATATTATAAGGGCCTTTAATAATATATCTTATAAGAGGTTATTATATAATTTAAGGAAGAAAGAGGTCTTAATCTTTATTATAAGGTAGGTATAAAGCTTTTTAATAAAAAGGGCTATAATAATTATACTAAGCTAGGAGATAAATAGAATAAAAATAGTAGAAACTAAGATCTCTTAAAAATCCTTAATATTACCTATTTTATTTTTATTTTTTAACTCCTTACTAGTAGAGGAATATATAAAGATAAAACTCTAAGTATAAATTAAAGGCTTTATTAATAATATCTACTTAATAGTATATAATAAAAGTATTAAGGCGAATTATAAAATCTTAATAAAGGTATATAAAGTATACCTTTATTAAGTAGATATATATAAGGCGATCTTTACTACTTATAAATATAAGTTAGTCTACCTATTAAAGAGCTTAAAAATATTTAATATAAAGGTAATAATAAATTTTAAAGTAGTAGTAATATACTTAGAGGTATTAATAAGAGTCTTTAAACTTTATATTAATAGTAAATTAAGGTAGGGCTTATATATTAATAGGATAAAATTAAGGATAAAGATATAAAAGCTAGCCCTATTAACTATTACTAACTTAATATAAAGTACTATATTTAATAAGATAAGATAGGTTTATAATATAATAATCTAGCTAATAATAACCTATATAATAGAGATATAATATAACTTAATAGAGATATTAGAAGTAAAGAAGGTAAATATTATAATATTAAAAATTATATAAAATAGGTACTTAAGGATAGTACTTGAAGCCTTTAAAGTAATTAATATATAAGTATTAGAGGCGGAATTAAGGGTCTTATTACTAAAGATAGGCTTTAACTAATTAATATTATATATACTAATAAAATAGGAGATCTATCTACTAATTAAAGAAGGGAATATAAGGATCTATTATAAGTTAAGAAGGAAAAGATGGAGGGAGAAAAGTATTATAAAAACTTTAATAAAGGAGAAGTAGTCTTAAGTAAGAGGAACCCTCTAGGTAGTAGTAGAGGGAGGGGATATAAAGATAGTAGCCTAGGGCCCTAAGGGTAAGAGAATTATAAGGGGAGATAGCCTTACCCTTAAAAGGATTAAAAGGTAGGTAAAGGAGAAGTAGAAAGAGAGATAATAGGGATATTAAAGGGATATCCCTAATTATATAAAAATAGTAGTATAGAGGAGAGGAATTTAAAGGATAAGAGTTAGTCTTTATATAAGGCTTTTTAAGACTAAGAGCTCTATAAGTATTTAATTATATATAAAGAAAATAGGACTACGCGTCTTCTTATATAAGAAGAGAGTACTATAGATTAATAGTATTAATTATAAATATAAATAAAGGTATTAAGATATTAAGTATATAATTATATAAGAAAATCCTATATTTATAATAAGTTATAATAGTATTTAGAATATATCTAAGTAATAGTAATAGTATTAGATACTTAAAGATAAGTTATACCCCTTAATATTACTTCTTTCTTATAAGTACTAAGATCTAGGAGTTAGTTTAATAAGATTTCTTAGGTAATACTATTTAGAACTTAACTACTAGAGGTAGAGAGTAAATTATAATAACTTAATTAAATAAGTAGGAGTATAATAGACTATATAACTATATTTTATAAGCTACTTATTTAGAAGTATAAGGTAATTTCTACTAACTAATTAATATATTTACTAGACCTATTAATTTAAAGGTAGTATACTATAATATAAACTTATTAAATAAGGTAGTTTATAATTTACTTAAGAATTTATAGTCTCTATCTAAAATAATTTACTAAGAAAGACTCTAGCTAATTTTATAAAGTCTACTTACTAGGAAGATATAGGATTTTATTATAATATAAGCTAATATATTTATTATATTAAGTTTAAAGCTTTATATCTTAGTAAGTTTTAGAGTTTTTTAAAAGGTTTTATTAGTACTAATTAGAATTTAAGCTAAAAGGTTTATATAGTATATAGTAATAATATATATATATATATATATATAATATAAGTATATTTAAAAATATCTAGTATTATAAAGTACTTTTATAAGCTAAGTAGCTAGTAGTACTAACTTAAAGGAGCTTAGTTATAAGCTTACTAGTAGATAAAATAGTAGCTCTTAGCCTTAGAAAGCTAGATTTACTATAGAATATCTATATACTTTATAACTTACTATTATAATATATACTAGAGATATTTATAAAACTAATAATAATTATTATATTATTACTAAAAATAATTAGATATATAAGAAAATATTATTAGTAAGTAGATATTATTATAACTAATATTATTATAAACTAGTTTTACTATATAATAATAATAATAAGGTAAAAGTATTAAGATATAATAGTAATATATTAGTAAACTAGAAACTTATATAAAAAATCTAAACTATTAAATCTATTAAAAGCGCTTTTTTCAAGTAAAATACTAGTAATAAATAGGAAAATTTCAGGATTTTTTTAAATTCTAGCTTAAAAGTTCTAAATATAGAAAATCTAGATTTAAGGCCTTAAAACCGTAATTTTCCTTAAGTACTAGAAAGAAATAGGAAGCTTACTAGAGTTATAATAGCTATATTATTAATACTAGTATAATATAAGCTTTAAATTTAGTTAATTTATATAATTTATATATATATAAAGTATCCCCCCCTTAGCCTAGCCTTGTATTCTATACTTATATTACGCTTACTATTAATTTTTACTAAGTACTAGTACTATTAGTTATTAATAAGACTTAATTACTTATTATAATTACCTAGTTAGTACTAGCTCTATATAGTTATTATATTATAGCTAATTAGTAGAACTTATCCCCTATTAGTCCTATTACCTAGTATTTCTAAAAGTTACTATATATATATTTAGTAACTTATAATATTATTCTAAGCTTTAAGGCTAGTATATAAGTATACTAGTTATATATATATAATATTTATATAATATATATATTTTTATATTTTATAAGCTCCCTAATTTACTTATATAGTTATATATTTTAAGAGAGTCTTAAAAAAGGAGAGTAATAACTTTAATAGCTATTACTAGTAAATAAAAGAAATAATAAAAGGAAGTATAACTTATAATATTTATAACTATAAATAAAAAGAAGTAAAATTTATAATAGTTATAACTATATATAAAAGAAGTAAAAAGTATATTATATAATAGTTATAACTAGAAAATAAAAGTAATAAGGTATTTTAAAGAATATCTCTAAGAAGAAGGACTTAGAACCTATTATAAGTAGAAAAATAGCTAATATAATAGAGACTTCTTTAAAAGAGGAGCTTTATAAAAAGTATAGGAAATAATAGAGAAGAGGACTAGATTTAACTTATAATAATTAGGAAATCTCCGCGTTAGATATAATTAGTAATAGCGAGGTTATAGTAGTAATAACTTAAGAGGAGTATTAGTAATAAGCTCTTCTACTAAGAGAATAAATAAGTAGTTATATCTATAAAGTCTTATTATTATTATCTTATTTCTAAATACCTTTTAAACCTTTTTAACTTTCTAGATATCTAGTACAGCTATCGTATTATCTATTAGAGCCCTAATACCGTTTAATAATTAGCGCGCGTAATAGTCTTGACGCTAGCTATAAGCAGGCTAGCGTCCTACTAACCCTAATCAGGGCTAAACGAAAAATATCTGTACTACCTCTACTACCATACCAGATCCAATCACAAATTCAAGTGTTCTCGTGTCGTCCGCACATTAGTATATGGATCAATAGTGTTAAGGTCGTCCGACGCCTCACCGGGAGTCTCTGAATCGGCCCATAGGCCCAGCGAACCTACCGTACCACGACAATGATTCTCGAGTCCCCTTCGGAAGTCTGACTCTAAATCGATCAGGTTTGCCCGGCAGCCAATCAAATAATTCGTGCGACGCACATTTAATTCCAAATGAAGCGTCCCGATATCCGGTATACTGCTGTTTCAGCTTCTATTGGCCAAGGAAAAGCCGGAACTCTTTCTTTGTTGACAAAGTGTGGGAACGACGTACACACGATAATGAGCGAACTTGGTTGGGAATGCTAGGCAAGCAGCCTTCATTCCTTTTGGTGTTGTGCAAGCTCAATTCGCCCACCCTGTACGCCATATTCGGGTGGAAGTGCTATGCGGGATATCGTAGCTCTAGCTCTTATCGATCAGCGGACCCAACCTTGTATCATCCTTCTTCACGGTGACCTAGAACCCTCCGTTAGGTATGTATATACCTCTGTTCCCGATTCCTTTGTTGTTTCTCCCGAATTCTGGTCCGAATGGATGCACGATCGTGTACCAAGTGACGCAAAGGATGCCTGTGCCGACATGCCTCGATCCTCTTCTCTCTCCGCTCCGGTCACACAATACCGACCTGAATGGATGTGGCGAAACTTGTACCCAACTGCAGGTTGATATTCTTAAACAGGCCAGTCCATGTCGGAGATAGGGATTCGCCTGCCCCAGACCCTATCAATTGACTCACAGGTCTCTTTTACCTAACCAACATACGCGTCACATCGGGTCACTGATGCGTTCGACCCGGCTATCGCTTTGTTGTTGAGTTATCGCCCCAGCTACATAGAGTTCCCAGCATTTCGGATCGTCTCCGTCAAATTGCCACTAAACTAAAGGTGGATTTGCTGGGTCTGCTGGTTCTTCTCGATCGGGTACCAGCGAAGATATATAAACCGCCTCTCTCTCCCTTCCCTCTATTCATTTCCAGTCTCCTCATCAAACATCATACTCGATTCCAGATTATCAATTAAGCATTCTAGGGTTGTCTTTAGAGAATATCAATAAAACATAAACATCCATCGATTGAACTCTCCTCATCCCCTACCACAATCACAAATCCCCGTCAAGATGGTTTGTGAAGCATGCAAGGCCACGCCTCCAGCCTCTTCTTGTCCGGTCTGCAACGGAAACACCAAAGTTGATAAAGCCACCAAGACCACGGATCCAGTCAGCGCTGGGTCCGCCACGGCTAGCCCCCCTCATACCTCCGATGAGGCTGGCCCTAAACACTCCGTCGACAACGAAAAGGGTGGTGACTCGGGTACGGTGGATCGTGAAGAGTCTTGTTCGGTGTGCCACGATGATGTGGAGCTTAAGATAAATCAGAAGTGTATGGGCTGCGGCAGGGAAGGGCCTCCAGCGCATGCATGAGTCACTGGTGTCGGTACTGAGTTCACTGATCTCCCCCCTTTCAGCTGACACGGTTGACCATCTATGCAGGCAACTCAAAAGGCAATGAGAGTCGTCAACGTCAACCGGCACTTGGATTTACCTACGGTCATTGTTGAGGGATGGTGGCTTCAGCTGGGAGTCTGATTGGGTGGTAGTTTTCCTGGCTAGAGATTGGACTTTCATTAAAATACAGAGAGGAGTGAACACGACGTTGATTTGGAAAGGGCTTGGTTCAGCTTGCGAGTTTATGAGATTAAAGGAGTGGTGTCCGAGATCACAGGGTTTAATAAAGCATCAAGCCACTTCGTTCAAGTTTCCTCTGTATCTCCTAGCCATTGTCCTTATCACTGTTGGGAACGATGACAATTCCGCGGGTTCAGATAATGTCCTTTGAAAGATCCTATTGGCTTGTAATTCCCATACGTCCAAATATAAGTAGTAACCATGACGCACGATTTGCCCAGGTTCTCGGCACTGTATTTGCCCCATCCTTGCCTCACATACAACCAACACCATCAACGACTTCTAGATCCTACCCCGCATCTCCGGATAGTACGCTCAATCACCTATCTTGCAATTGCTCCCTCTTTCCTCAGTATATTCACTAATGATAAGAGATCTCCTCTAGATAACTTGCATGCAGTCTATGTTCATGATAATTGATTAATTCTTAAATACTGTTGTAGTCTCCTAAGTAGCGGGGTATTAGTACATAAAGTGATGATTTTGAATTACTTATAATCTAAGCAGCTTTTTACTGTCTCATGAGAGTAGATGATGGTTTTCTAGTCTGCAGTGGGAGAAAAGATTGCGGCTTGGAAGAAACATTTGGATCAAATGCAGTGCCACAACATGGAATAAATTACTCACGAATCTTGTAATGGCTGCGTAGTTGATATGCCTTACGAGTTCACCGAGATAGCGGAGATCAAGGTTATATTTGATATTATCATCCTCCGTGTCTCATTTGGGAGAAGATTCAAACATCCCAAGGATAATCTATCATCCGCACCACGTTCTTCTCCAGCGCAAGCATCTATTCAAAGCGGCCAGTGGACTCGACTCACCCTTTTCGGACGCTAAAGTGCAAAAACATCCTCTCTGGAACATCTACTTCCCAGGCCTCCATATTTGAAATCCGATTGAAGATCTCAGGAGCCTTCTGCAACACAGCCTCTACGTGCCATGTTGTCTGCGTCTGCTCCCTAACCACCTCCCACAGATTCTGGAACGACTGAACATTATGGGCGTAGGCTCTTCCCTCTCCATTTCTCCCTACTCCATACTCCCCAGCCTCCATCATTCCAGTCGTCCAGCCGAAGATAAGTGCATTTGAATTTTCACTAAGGAAGCCAGCAAGGGTCTTAGCGATACGAATCTGCTGGTCAAAGCTGAAGACGTGGAAGAATGCGGAACAGTGTACGATATCAAAAGTCTTTTCCCCCATAGGCAAATTCTTGAGAGGATCATCTGCCCAGATGTTTCCAGTGACGAACGTCAAATCTGTTGTACGATCTTGGAAAAGGTAAGAGCCAGCGTCAATCAATCCTTGGCTCGAATCAACACCATACAGCTTCTTCGCGTTGACACCGTCGTAGGCTAGCTTCCGCAGATCTTGCCCTAAGCCGCATGCAAAGTCCAGCATTCGCTCGTTGTGGCTAGGGTCTGTAAGACGCTGGAGGATTTGGCGGTATATGGGGTGATGGACGATGCAGAACTCTAGGAAAAGCCACGTCCCGATGCATGGGTATGGGTTCGTGGACCAGGCTTTCTCTCGCTTCCATGAGGGTTATCATATATTCGCATACTCTTGGGTGAAAAGGGTGATACTTACACTCGCATTGATGTGTTGGACGAGCTGTTCCCCATTTAAGCCTGTAAATTGCTCGAGCATTGGAAGTGCCATTGTGGGAATAGTGGAGAGAGTAATCGCAGGGTTGTACCAATCGGTATTTGAGGAAATATTATGCATGTCATCGTTGGCTGCGAAGCCGCTGTCAGAGTCGAGAGATTGCGAGACTAATGCCATGGTGATCGCTGCGAGGGTAGAGGATGTGATTGTCGATCGTTTGTTGCTCTAAATATGAGACAGTGTTTGTGATTGAATGACGAGCTCTGGCTTGGCGGTAAGAAAGAATTGTGCTTGGGAGTGGAATCTTGGTCAAGATTGATGATTGTTGATCTGCTCCGAGACAAGGATCTGACCGACAAGACCCAGGAAAGAGTCAATGGGGTTGCCAAGGACGTTCAGGAACTTCGAGGAGCCCAAGCAGAAGTCTACACTTGTTAGCCATAGGATGTTAATAGAGAGTCTTTTTGTTACCAGCGAAAGGGTATCGGATATTGGTTAAAGGAGAGAAATTACGAAGTAAGTGTTATACGACAACGTTACACCGTCGAAGGATATCTATTCCGATACCGGTCTCCAATGTCTCAGGTACGACGTCAAGAACCAAGACGGTATTGATCTGAGGTCCGTGGCGGGTTCTAAACGAATTTCGCGCTCGCGATTCAAGTGTTCCGATGTGATACGTTGGCCTCTTGCCTTAAGAGAGTCTGGGACGGATAGCTATTGGCCAGTCTCGCGGGTGGTACAATGATCCATGCTAGAGCGCAAAAAGTCCGCCCTCACTGTGCGACGTCTGCTACTGCGAAGAGCGTGTAGGAATCGCCCTCGTATCCGATCTTTGAGTTAGCACGTCAGCAAGCCTGTACCACGTACCCAGGTATACATGGGTATCCTTGAAGATCGGTGTGGCATCAATATGGGTCATCTACTTGGCTCTCGAATCGCAAAAAGGAACCGAAGACCAGGCATGTAAGATGGAAGATTGTAGCGTCCAAGCTCGTTGAGATTCCCACGCATGAGGATTTCGACCTTGGCTTCGCTCAGTCGACAGTGCACCCCAGGTATACTTGACTTGCAAAGCAGACTCTAAAAGATATAGAGGAGATTCAAGAACGTGATGACTTGAATCTTGGCCTGAGCTGGTCTTAACATCTTAGGTTCGGCTGCATGATTTGTGACTGACCATGCGACGTCAGTGGTTTCATGCTCTTTTCTTTACATGCTTGAAAACGTCCAAGTTAGAGGCCATCACAATCATTCACTTGATGGAATCAACCGATTGACTAGAAGTATAATCTACTAGAGTTGAACGATACAAGTGAAGTGCCGGTGGAAGGTTAACAGTCTGCGGTCGTGACGTATCCTCAACTACAGTCGTTTATATTATATAAGCGCGAGTGGGATAAGTAAACCTTATGAAATAAGATTCAAGAAGCTTAGAAATCATTACTTTATAGTTTTATAGTATAGAATAAGGTAGATATTATAGACTGTAATTGTAATATTCTAGAGGAGGCTTATAAGGGACCAGCCTTATAAGGCTAGACGGTTACTAACGGTTACTAGGTAAACCCTTCTTAGAGGCGTACCCTTTCTTTATCCTAAGCTATTCCAATATCTCGGTGTAAAGTACTAGAGATCTTACCTAGAACAGGTGACCGCTCTAATGCTTGTTCAAATTCAGAACGACCTCGAGCGCCTAGACGGCGGGTCTTCTGCATATATCTACGCCGTAAACGATCAGGTCGTCTTGAAATCACCTGTAACATTCGTCCCTCCAGCGGACGACTCCTCGCAGATCGCTCAGTACGAGTATGCTCTACACACAGTCTGTCATCATGAGGATATTGCGAACGAGCGCATCATACTTAAACGTCTTGAACGAACCCCCCACACCAACATTCTGCAAGCGGTTTCTTTGGATCATCCCGAGGGTATATACCTCCGAAGACATATTCCACGTTCTAGACGCCTGCAGACCAAGAAGGCCGCTCAGTCTATTAGGATTGCTTGGTATAGAGACATGCTCCGTGCTCTTGTACACCTTCATAAACTCGAGATAGCCCACGCGGACGTCCGCCTGGATAATTTCCTGTGCCACTCAGAGGACGCGATCGTGCTCTGCGATTTTACCTGCTCGAGACCTTTCGGACAAGACAACCCATCAGCGACCAGCCCCTTGGAAAGTCTTGGGGTGAACGGCCATTCACAAATTGTATCAGACATCACAGACAGGTTCGCACTGGCCTCGGTCATGTTCGAGATTGAGACCGGTACAAAACCTGACCTTACCCTTGTCAACAACAACCCAGAACTCCCAGCCGTGAAAACCGGCAACAAGATCCTTGACTTGGTGATTGAAAAGGCCTGGCTTGCGAATTACGAGTCGACTATGGATATGCTTAGGGATATAGAATCTCTTTCCGGTCCCAGTGGGCCTAAAATTGGATCTGATCTACAGATGACAGCAATTGAGAGCTTGCAGAATCAGGTTAACGACTGGAGACGCATGCGGATACGAAAACACGGTAAGATATCCACTAGACAACGGCTTGTCTCTCGCTTACTGACGCTTCGACGAAGGTCAAGTATTCCATGGTCTGTGTGCAGAAGAACAAGTCAAAGCTCTCAGGCGGCGCCTACCTTATAGGGACAAATGAACAATGACCATTATTCATTTGAATGCTACTAAGGATTTAGTTATGGTTCATTTAATTTTCTTGTTCTAAATAAACAATGGTTAAAACCTAAGCCGATTCTTTTAAAAAGTATATCGTTAGAAAGCCTGGACTTAGCTCTATAAAATGATACGCTTATATACCTCATCGGGCCTAGTCTCTATCTTATAAAGACAAATCAGATGCGCCCGCATCTGATTTGCGGCGTACTAAGTTTTAGTCAAGTCTAATTTAGAATTATAAAGTCAAATCAGATGCGCTTTAAACCTAGTCCGATTTTCATAATTTTAATATCGCTGAAAAGCGCGGGCTTAGCGCTCGAAAATGCGCTTACTAGCTTCCTAATCGGGCCTAGTACGGTAAAGTTATTAATTTTCTAAAATCAGGGATTATTAATATTTAAAACCTTAAAGGCCTTCCCGGCGCTAAAATACAAACTTTTATCCTAAAAGTAAACCTCTACGTTATCTTATAAATAGGACTATATTTTAAAGCTAAGATTAAGGCCTTTCTAATTATCTAAAAATTACTTAAATTAGTATAGTATCGCCGAAGTTATTAATAAGATAAGTTCTCGTATATACTTACTACTATACCTCTCGAGGTAAAGTAGCTAGCTTAGCCTAATAACTCGTCCTAAAGTACTTCTAGTATAGCTCCTTAATATAATTAGTTTAGTAGTACTCTAAGTTATTTATATACTCTAGGGAATAATACGGAAGTTCGTAGTAGTAGAATAAGTACGTGAGAATATCCTTCTATTACTAAGTAACTCTACTATTATATAACTATATTTATACTTAGATATCTATTTTTAGACCTATATATATATATCTAGAACGGAAAGTAATAGTACTTACTAAAAACTCTCTATTTACTAGTAGTATATAAAGAAGATATATACGAATTTAATTATTTATACTAGAAGATATACTATAAACCTTAATTTTCTTATATATATAGAAAGCCTAGTATTAAAAGTATATTATAAAGAACTTACTATATTATAATATCTATTAACCTTGTTAAGATATAGCGTTAAGTAAATATATAAAGAAATACGCGTAAGGAACCGCGTTAATATTCCGTATATCGTACTAAGATACGGGATTAACGACGGGCCGTATTAAGCCTTAATCTTACCGCCTTTAACGCCTAGAGTAATTATTTAAACGTCTCTTCGTCTTTCTTCTTCTTCTTCTCTTTATTATTTAACGAAATATTAATCTTTTAATCTAGGCTTAAAAACTAGATAGTAAATCGACTTTTCTCTATTAAATACTATGGAGTTTATTAGCGTACTAGGAGATACCGGCTTCTTAGCCTATAAGGGTTATAAGACTAGCGTTCTACCTTCTAGAATTAACTATTACTTCCGTTAAAAACTATATTAACTTCTACTTAAAGAACGTTAAAATATCTTTTTAAAGACGACTAAATATCCTTATTTAGTCTGGGATATTACTAAACGAAAGGAGGTCCCGATTCCAGATTCTTTTCCCTACTTCTTTTCTAATCTAGCCCTTTATCGAGACGGGCTAGCGTACTAAGACTACCCCTATATTACTAGAGATATATCGGGTATATAAAGACACCTTAAGAAATCGCACGATTAGACGAATCCTAGGAGGAAAGGTCGGGTTTTAAAGAACGCGTCGATTGAAACCCCCTAGAAATTAGGAATCGCGTGCCAGCGATTCTTCCGTTCTACCCCCGGCTATAACTACTTTTTGGTAGACCCGGAGAAACCTTTTCCTACCCCCGGGGCTAGGCCTAGAAGGTCTAGCTCGATTATTAAGGAAGAAGTAGTTGAAGAGATAGAGCGTTCGCGTTCGTTTTCAACTTATAGTTAAGGTATCTAACCCTTATTACTTCTACCTTTTTTTCCTATATAAAAATATATCTAAGATCTATTTTTAGATCCTAGCATCTAGGATCAGGGCTGGGAATAACTCGACTCGAAAATTCTCGCTTTTTAAAATAAGGAGATTTAAAAGATCTAGGCCAATTAATTCGACGACCCTAGCCCCTAGCTAGAAAGAACTAGATAGATTACTTATCTAGGTGGCCTAAATAGGCCTGAGCTTCTTGATTTAATAGGGGAACCTAATACTCCTCTATTAAAAAACATCTAGCTAATTTTCAATTATCTCGCCTAAAAATCCTAGCAAGCCCTATTAATTATAGGCTACTTCGGACGCTTTAAGATAGTTCGGATAGAAAAGGGCTAATCTCGCGCTAAACCCTTCCGGGCCTACTAGGACGTTAGACGGATTTCAACTTACTATTAGCCGTAGAAGCAAATACTTAGCTTTTTTATTCGAACTTAAGACGATCGGAATTCGGATAAATACCCGAAGTATACCTTTACTTTAATCTAGGCTAGCCTCTTTAGTCGATTTGTTCGAGTAGCTTCTCAGCTAAAGTTGAAAGATCTAGAAAAGCTAGATATTTTAACTTCTAGTAACTAATCGGACTCTAACGCTAGCTAGGAAGGGACTAGCTCTAAAGACGAGGATAACGTTTAAATTAATACTCGAATTACCTCTCTAAAGTCTAGAAAGATAGCTCGATTAACTAGAGTCGAAAAAGCTTGCCTCGATTTTTCGATTTCTCTCCTCGACTAATCTACCTTAGGGAAAGAATACGACCTTCCCCTAGTATATGCCCTAGCTATATTAGGGCTTAAAGAAAATAGATTTCAGGGGCCTAAATCCTATCCCTCGATTTTATCTTCTATTTTAAAGATAAGTCGATTTTTCGTTCTTCGTTATATATTCGAGGAGATAATTAAATAGTAAATTAATTCCGGATCGGATTTAGAATCTAGTACGTCTTCGACTAGCTCGGAAAAACTATTCTCCGGTATCGATCTTAGAGATAGTACCTTACCTTAATTAAGAAATCTCGTTAATTAATTTCTTATTTAAGGTACGCATTCGCTAATTTACTTTCTACTAGACCTTCGAGCCTACGGATTAAAGATAGACCGGAGTACTACTACGAGTAGCTAAATCGACTAGAATAGTAATACGATACTCTATAAAAGTCTTTCTTTCTCTATCTCTAATTTTTAAGTATTTCTTTATAGTCTTACTTCGTCTACTCGAGCTACCCTTTTCGGAGATATTCTTTTCGAAAATAGGGTATCTACGCGAGATAGTCCTATTCGGAATATTCCTAATATTCCCTAGAAGCGTATCTTTAATAATCCTCTAGATTTAACCCCTTTTTTAAACTTTCTCCTCGATCCACGTACTTAGCTCGGGCTAGATAGTCTAGAAAAGTAGTTATTTAATTAAATAGCTACTAGTCCCGATTTAGCTAGTCGCTTTTTAATCCCTAGATCTTAGCTTACCTAGAACTTATAGAAACTATCGGACTAGATTTCGAATATTTAGCTTTTTCTTGAGAAACTTCTTATACTAGCTTATATTATCGGAGGGTAACCGCTAAGGGCCCCGGAGCTAGCCTCGATCCGGTATTCGAATTCTACGACTACTAGGGTATAAAATATCTTTATAGAAAGTGGCCTTATTTATTTCGTTACCTACTACTATAAGGGGTATACTATTCAGGGTTCTACTAAGATTATTTATCGATATCTACCTCGAGAAATTAGTGAATTACTAGTCTATTATCTATGGCTAGTAGTTCCCTTCCTAGCTAGGATTTCGTTCGACGTCTTCCGAAAACCCCTTACTAAATATCTCTTCGAAAACCTAGCTAGGAGAACGCGTTCCAAGGCTTCAAAAATTTAATTAGATTGATTTCAAACTGTTTTTCGAAGAGAGATACTAGCCGGGCTCGGGCTAAGTATTAATCCGAGCGAATATCGATATATTACTATCGGAATCTCTAGGCGTTTTCTCTCGAAGCTATACTACTTTCAACCCGAAGATATAGGGGAGATAGGAGACGAAAACGACTCTAATTACGAAGATAAAGTACTAGATTTATAGGCCGGGTACTCTACCTACGTCGCTGGGCTTACCTATGCTCGTAGGCTTCTAGAACCTTCTAGAGAGATTCAGAGCTTGAAACTTAGGTTTCGAGAAGCTAGTCTAGTAAGTTATCTTTTTAGGGTTATATTTATCTCTTTTATAAGATATAAGAAGATAGAGTCTTTATTTCTTTAATTAAAAGATATATCGCTAACTTCTATACTAGAACTAGTATTAACTACTAGGCTTTACTAGTTCTAGTAAAGCCTTAGTTCTCGAAGGGCTAAGTACCCCTAGCTTTAAAAACGACTTTAAAACTTAGCGTCTTACTCGGCTAGATTATCTACGAAAAGTCGACTTAAATATAAAACTTCGAGATCTACTAGGAAGGAATTCCTAGTTTTAACCCTAGTAAAAAGAGATCCTAGGAGATATACTAGTAAGGGTTAGCCCTATACTAGCTATACTTCCTACCGCCGCCTAAAAGAGTCTTCTTTTTTAACTCCTAGCTAGTATTAGATTAATAGGGGTTTCTATTATTATAAAACCCCTAGTCTCTTTACTTTAGGACTAGCAAGCGAGAGCTAAAAAGCTCGGTATTTCTTCGGCTATTTTTAACGTACGGAGCCCCCCCGACTCCTCTTATCTCGTCTTTACTACGCCTGAAACCTTCCTTTTATCGGATTTTCGAGATTTTATTAATCGACTTCGAATAACTTAATAGCTAGATTAAGTTATAATCGACGAGTATTACGTAATTTTAAACTCTAAATAGAGTTTCCGGAAGCGGCTAGCTCGGCTTAGCGAAGTTATAGAGTTAAATACCTAGCTTATTCTACTTACAGCGACGCTACCACCTCGATACGAGGTAGATCTTCTTAGGAATTTACTCCTAGAGTCTTCTAGGCCGAAGATTACCCGGAGTTTAACCGAACGGGTAAATATCGGCTACTCTATTCGTCGGGTAGACTTAAAAGAAGAGATACTAACGATTATTCGCGAAGAAGAGAAAAGATACCCGTAAGATCGACTTCTTATCTATACCCGAACTCGAGAGCTAGCTAGAGAGTATAATAGGCTCTTAGACTTCCCTACTTACTACTCTAATAGTAGCGAGAAAGAACGAGTACTTTCCGATTTTCTTAAGGGGAAAATTCGAGTACTTATCGCTACTAGCTCTCTAGGGCTAGGTCTAGACGTTCCGAATATTCGAGTGGTTTTTTATATAGGACTCCCCTATACCCTATACGACTATACCTAGGAGAGCGGCTAAGCTAGTAGAGATTTCGAAATAAGTAAGGCGATACTTCTACTTTTAACTTCTTCTTTAACGATATCTTATCTAGGGCCCCGCCCTAGTAAAGACGAGATATTTGAAAATAACGTTATTTAACATTATATTTCGGATAATTATCGAAGGGCTATCTTAAATAGCTACCTCGACGGAAAACCTAAGGAGAAATACGCTCCTCGAACGTTTTACTACGATTTCTACCTCGAGTATTAAGAAGGTACGTATATTACTCTCTTATAATAATTTACTAATAGGGAATAGTACGTCTCTCTACCTTAGAGGTTGATAATAGAGTAGAGTCGTCTCTATTATTATAAAAGGACGAAGAAAGCGATAAAAGTAGTCGAGAATTAAGCCCTAGACCTCAGGCTATTAGTAAGACCCCTTTTCCCTACTAATAAATATATGAAACTAATAAATTCTATAGATCTAGATAAGATCCGAGCTCGAGAGGTCGCTATTTCTTCGATTTCGATCGAAAAACAAAGAAATAAATAAGAAGAAGCCCTTGACTTAGAAGAGACGAAAGCCCTTATTTAGGCTAGTTATAATAAGTATCCCTAGTACCTAGCTAATAAGGAACTCGAGGTCGGAGGGTATACCTTATTAGGGTATTCTAAAGCTGAAAGTTAAAGCTTAAAAACTAAGGTTTACGAGTTTTATTAGTACCTTCGAAGCTATATAGCTATCGCCCCTTACTCCGCCTATTTTAACTATTATTTACCTTAGGAGCTCTGTCGTAAGTAGTCTAGTCGGGGAGGTAGAGGCTTTATATAAAATAAGGCTGAGGAGAGCTATTTATACCCCGATTTCATTATTCTAATCTTCGTAGTCGGGCTATCGATAGAGGGCTTTTCGTCCGGCTATCTAGATCGACTACGAAACGACGGAATAACTCGGGGTACTCGAGAGGAATATCTCTATCTAGGACGAAAAATGGATTAGGGAGAAATCGAGACGAATCGACTTTTTATCGAGTTCTCTCTAGCCCTTAAAGTAGTTCTCGAAGTATATTAAGATTTTAGAATTAGAAATAGGTAGCTAGTTATATTAGGCGTTAGGAGTTAATCCTTTATAAATAGACTACTTTAGAATACTTATAAGGAGTAAAAAGTAAAGATACTATATTATCTTTAAGATTTACTAGTAGATACTATTAATACTCTATTACTAAGCTTTATATACTAAGATATATAACTCTAAATAAGGTATAATATAATAGGCTAAGCTAGAGAGTTAAAGAATTAGATATTCTAAGCTAGTAAAGAAGAGAAGTCTCGAGTTAATTATTTAGAATTAATAATAGATACTATATTTATATAAACTTAGGATTTAACGCTATTATAGTACTACTATCTTATAGAGATAAATTAGATGCGCCCGTATCTAATTTACGGCGTACTAAGTTTTAGTTAAGTCTAATTTAGAATTATAAAGTTAAATTAGATGCGCTTTAAACCTAGTCCGATTTTTATAAATATAATATCGTTAGAAAGCGCGCGTTTAGCGCTTGAAAATACGCTTACTAGCTTCCTAATTAGGCCTAGTACGGTAAAGTTATTAATCTTCTAAGATCGGGGATTATTAATATTTAAAACCTTAAAGGCTAACCCGGCGCTAAAACGCGAACCTTTACCCTGAAAGTAAACCTCTACGTTATCTTATAAATAGGACTATATTTTAAAGCTAAGATTAAGGCCTTTCTAATTATCTAAAAATTACTTAAATCGGCCTAGTATCGCCGAAGTTATTAACGAGATAAGTTCTCGTATATACTTACTACTATACCTCTCGAGGTAAAGTAGCTATCTCAGCCTAATAACTTGTCTTAAGGTACTTCTAGTATAGTTCTTTAATATAATTAGTTTAGTAGTACTCTAAGTTATTTATATCTCTAGGGAATAATACGGAAGTTTATAGTAGTAGAATAAGTATATAAGAATATCCTTTTATTACTAAGTAACTCTACTATTATATAACTATATTTATACTTAGATATCTATTTTTAGACCTATATATATATATCTAGAATTAAAAGTAATAATACTTACTAAAAACCCTCTATTTAATAGTAGTATATAAAGAGGATATATACGAATTTAATTATTTATACTAGAAGATATACTATAAACCTTAATTTTCTTATATATATAGTAAGCCTAGTATTAGAAGTCTATTATAAAGAACTTACTATATTATAATATCTATTAACCTTATTAAGATATAGCGTTAAGTAAATATATAAAGAAATACGCGTAAGGATCCGTATTAATATTCCTTATATTATACTAAGATATAGGATTAATAACGGGCTGTATTAAGCCTTAATCTTACCGCCTTTAGTACCCGAAGTAATTATTTAAACGTCTCTTTATCTTTCTTCTTCTTCTTCTCTTTATTATTTAACGAGATATTAACCTTTTAATCTAGGCTTAATACTAGATATTAAATCGACCTTTCTCTATTAAATACTATGGAGTTTATTAGCGTACTAGGATATACCGGCTTCTTAGCCTATAAGGGTTATAAGACTAGCGTTCTACTTTCTAGAGTTAACTATTACTTCCGTTAAAAACTATATTAACTTCTACTTAAAGAATATAAAAATATCTTTTTAAAGACGACTAAATATTCTTATTTAGTCTGAGATATTACTAAATAAAAGAAGGTTTTAATTCTAGATTCTTTTCCCTACTTCTTTTCTAATCTAGCCCTTTATCGAGACGGGCTAGCGTATTAAGACTACCCCTATATTACTAGAGATATTAGGTATATAAAGACACCTTAAGAAATCGTATAATTAAATAAATCCTAGGAGGAAAGGTCGGGTTTTAAAGAACGCGTCGATAGAAACCCCCTAGAAATTAGGAATCGCGTGCTAGCGATTCTTCCGTTCTACCCCTAGTTATAACTACTTTTTAGTAAGTAATAAGAGTTAAAAGTAATAGAAATAGTATATATATAAGAGTTATTAGATTTATAAGCTAGTTATAACTCTTAAGTAGCTGGAATAGTCTACGCGAGAAGTCTTTTTAAAACGGTAGGAGAAATCTAGAGTATTAAATAATAATTCTAAGGGGCTAGTATAATAAGTATTCTATTTCTCTACTATATATTATATGCTTTTTACTACTAGTATCTATTTTTCATTTCTAGCTATTTATTTCTAATTAATACTAACTACTTTTCTATAGAACTAGTATTATCTCCTTAGTTTTACGAGTTCTAGTTAAGAATTCGTAAGGAATCGACTTGAAAAACTAAATTTTAAAAGGGAATTCGAAAATTAACGTCTTACTCGACTAGAGTCTTTATAAAATATCGACCTCGATAAGAAACTTTAAGAGCTTTTTAAAAGTCTACGATTCGCTTTTAATCTTCTTAATAAGAAATACTAGTAGATATACTTAATAGGGTTAGCCCTATACTAGCTATATTACCTACGGGATCCGGGAAAAGTATACTTTTTTAACTCCCTTTCTTCCTTAGATCTTTTAAGATTTCTATTATTATAAAGCCTCTCGTCTCTCTTCTATAAGACTAGTTTTCTAGGGCTTAGACCCTCGGGATTTCTTCGGCTATTTCTAACGCTAGGAGCCCCTTAGACTCAGCCTATCTCGTCTTTACTACGCCGAAAACCTTTCTCTCTTTAGATTTTTAAAACTTTATTAACTAAGTATAAATAATATATCGACTCGACTAAGTATTTATTAACGAGGTTTAAGTTGTTCTTAACTTAAAAGAGTCCTTTTAGAAGAGGCTTAGCTATTTAAAGAAATAGTTAACTTTAAAACCTAGCCCGTTCTTCTTATAACTACTTTACTTCTAAAATATAAACTCGATCTTCTTTAAACCCTTAACCTAGACTCTACTAGGCCGAATATCTACTAAAATTTAACCCTTAGAAAGAATATTCGATATTCGGTTTAGTTTAAAATTCTAAAAGAAAAAGCTCTTTTCCTTATTTAAGAAAAGGATAATAAGTTTTATAGTAATAGGATAGTTATTTATACTTAAATAATCGAGCTTATTAAAGAGATAAATAGAGTATTAAATTAGTTATTTATTACTCTAATAACTTAGAAAAAAGATAAGTACTTTCCGATTTTCTAAAAAGGAAAATTTAAACTTTAGTTTATACTAGCTCTCTAAGCTACGGGATTAATATTCTAAATATCTAAATTATTTTTTATCTCGATCTACCTTATTATTTATACGACTACGCTTAGGAAACGGGCTAAGCGGGTAGAGATAGAAAGAAAAGTAAGGCTATTCTACTACTTCCTTTTTTAACCTCTTCTTCGCTTTTAACTTAACTAGAGCCTCGGCCTAGTAAGATTAAAATCTTTAAGAATAATTTTATCTAAAGTTATATCTCTAATACTTATCGCCGAGCTATTTTTAATAGCTATCTTAATAGAAAACTAGAGGAGAAATACGTATCTCTAGCGATTTCTTATAATTTTTACCTAGAAGATAATAAGGATAAGTCTTATAAAATTTTATTTATACTTTTCTAATTATATATAGATATTTAGAGCTTTAACTAAGGCGATAATACTAATAAGAATATCTACGACTTAGAAAGTAATAAAAATAAAAATCTCGAAGATATTATACTAAGCCTTAGCCTAGAGCTAATTAGTATATTATCTATCTTATATTCTTTCCTAATAGAAAACTAATATATTTTAAGATCTTAATAAGATCCGGGTAAAAGAGACCGCGATTCTATTATCTAGAGATAAATAACTTGTAGGTACAAGTAATTTACAGACTACTAAGGATTTAGTTCGAAGTTATTTAAAAATCTTTAAGTAAATAACTTCAGGGTTATTATTAGTCCGTTTTAGAAAGTAAAGAGTACGTTTTTAACCGCTTACTAAGCCCTTTAAAATAACGGTCTAAACTTCCTAATCGGGCTTAGTCTTAACTTTCTAGAATTTTTAAAAGTTAGCTGAATTTTTAATATTCCGCTAGGGCCGGGTAATTTATAGCTAGTATAAGCTTATTAGTTCTTACTCGTTCCTTACAAGATGTAATAAATATAATTTCTAGAAAATAATATCGTTATAAAGAGCTCGCTTAGAGCTTTATAACAAGCTATTTTTAGTAAGAAACTATAGAGAACTCGTCAAGTTATTAAGACTTCTATTTCTCTATCTATTAAGTACTCTATCCTATAGGGACAAATGAACTGTAACCGCATTTCATTTAAATGGTACTAAAATTTTAATCGCATTTCATTTAATTTTCTATTTCTAAATGAAATGCGGCTCGAACCCTAACCGATTTCTAGGAAAAGTACACCGTTAGAAAGCCCTTGCTTAGCCCTATAAACTAACCTACTTACCTAACTTATTAGGCTTAGTCTCGACTTTATATAATTTTCGGAATACTAGGATTTTCTTGATGTTCCGGCCTCGACGGGTAATCTACTACTAGTACGAGCTTATTTTCTCTCGCTCGTTCCTTTAGCTATAT